>BNJS01000810.1_pt1 | contig 146686 bp, 214 predicted proteins | sample 8540461 | NCBI WGS metagenome assembly BNJS01 (sample SAMD00202454, study PRJDB9452) | human saliva metagenome | isolation source: human saliva | place: Japan | reverse complement strand
AGGACTTCCCTCTTCTATGATTTCACCATCTGCCATAGAAATATAAGTCTATCTTACTTCTCTTGGCAAATTCCATATCGTGAGTTACTATAAGCATTGCATATGCAGATCCGTCAGGTGATTTGATCGGCAACAAGCTCCTTGCTAAGCTGTGGATCAAGAAACTGAGGTCGGCTCATCAAACAAAAAGTATCTTCGGTCTTAATGCCAGCCCTTGCTATTGCCACTCTTTTGCTGTTGACCGCCCAGGCTGATACGGATATGCATTCTCCTTGTCGAAAGACCTATCTTTCCAAGTAGATCTTTTGCGATTTCTACGCCTCTTCCCTTTACTTTTCTTTTGAACTCTATAGGTGCGTCCAATATATTCTGAAGCACACTCATATGGAAATAAGTTGAATGTTGAAACACCAGTCCGAAACACGAACTTATGTCCTTAAGAGTTTTCACGTATATTGCTTTCACTCGTAACGTACTTTACTGCTTCCATATCCATATCAGGAAATACTTCCATCATCAAGGGTTTCCAAAAAGTGGCATATCTTAAAAGTGTTGATTTGCCCGGAGCCTGACGGACCTATTATTTGACACAACTCCGCCTTATCGACCTTTCAGTGATATATCCTTTATAACCTCAGTACCGTCAAGCTCGCATTTTGTATATTTAATATATTCATGATCTCACCCCATCTGTAATACTCTAATCTTTTTCAATGCCGTTCATGATAAATTCCACTCTGAAATTAAATACATAGTAAATGCAAGCCGCTACCACGAAAGGAATCATACTGGCTGCTGCTGGCCAGAGCCGTAGCTCTGTAAACATTTCCAAAAACAGATATGGTAAATGCAAGTGAAGTATCCTTTATTAAAGTAATTACTTTCATTGGTAATAGACGGAAGTATCCTTTTATTACCTGCGGAAGAATAATTACCATAAAGGTCTGTGTCTTTACTGTAACCTAAGGTTTTGCCGCCTCGTATTGCCCCGCCCTATAGACTGAATACCGCCTCTATGAATCTCGGCAAAGTAAGCCGCGCAATTGATCCCAAATCCGATCAATGCCGCTATAATCTGGCACCATCCACAACATACATACCAAATATGTACAAGGTCCGAAGAAGCACACTACCATAAGTTTGCAGCAACAAGCGGAGTACCCCTCATAATAGAAATATATACATACTTTCACTGGGTATTCTGATTGTTTCTATCTTGCTCATGCTATGCAAATGCAACCAAAAAGCTACTGGAAGGCAAGGGATAAAATCACGCATGCAAAATATGAGCTATACTGAAAAGCATGCTCTTCTGATAGTGTGTCAATATATTAAATAGATTCCAATATCTATCAAACGCATATTAATGCCCTTTATTTATTTTAACATATAGTTTAACGATAGTTACAGGGCAGATATATTATATCATGCCCCAAATTATATAATATAAATGTACGAATTGCTACGACCTGAGGTTTCTATTGCATCGCCAAACATCTCAATCCGCCTATATAATATGCAAACAGTGCCATTACTTAATAATAGTTACACCAGTACATCAAACGTCAGATATGAACTTTTAATGTTTTGTCTGCTGCCATTTCCACGAGTGTTGCATCTACTGCATCCTCTTAATGGTGATTGCTCATCGTAAAACCCTATTCCGTAACTCTTCTGTTGATATTACAGGCTCATCCTCGAAAGTACAATACACTTGCCGCCTCCTACTTTCAACTGGCAACCTGCAACCATGTATATCCATAGCAACCGCATCTGTTGCGCCCATCTCTAAGTCTTGGAATGCGGTATTGTAGTCGGGCGGTAGTGTCAAAGTTCTGCAAAGGCAGTCTGAAAGCTCTTTATTTTTCGCCAATGCTTTTCTCCTGAAGAGTCAGCTTGCACTTCTACCTTTCTTGCCTTTTTAGAGTCATCAACCTTAGTTATACCGGAACTCACCACCCCACAGCAAATACTATGTTTATTTTCCATGTATGGTTTTGACCAGGTGGTAGCATCTCATCGTCCGTTGCTGTAAAACTCCCGTTCCAGATCACATCAATAATGCCGCTTTCAACTCTCCATTTTCCTTAGCACATCTCACATGCCATAGGCTGGTGCTGATTTCCATACCTGCAAGTCTTTTTGCAACTTCATGCTGCCAGCTCAAGATCAAAGGCCACATCAAACTCACGCATCTGTCACCCCACAGCCCATAGGGAGATCTGGTCAAAACCTACTGTAAATACCGTCGTGCTGCATCTGTAGCTGCCGTATCTGCGCCTCTCTTTAGAAGAAGTCTCTCTGCACTGGCTATGCACTCGACTGCTTGCTGCAACCGACCCGAAGAAGTCTGCGAGCCTCGCAGTACTGCCACCCGAGACAGGCTGCAAGTATCACAGATATCCCTGTCACATACTAGCAAACACATCAATAGATCTCCTAATGCCACACAAAAGCAACATTGTAAATTGATAAAATAGCAACTACTGCAAAACCTTTGCTTACCTTTCTTTAATTGGTTAATTCTGCTTTCTTGTATTAGCACTTAGCGGATATGTAGCAGCATACTCAGCAGTAAAAGTGCTTTTCGATATTTTTCTCATATATTCTCAAATCAGCAGTTCAGGTGGTCTCAGATATACGTATGCATCAATGTATCGAATGAAAGCGCGGGTGCATGCTTCCAAACACAGAGCATTTTCAGGCGCTACAAGTTTAGAGCGGTCCAGAGCTACACACAGCAGCCATGCGCAACAAGAGATATTCTCATAAACAATGCTGAGATTTATCGCCTTGATGATGCTATAGTTTCTACAAAGTAAATCAACTGATAATTTAGAAAAGAGTTTTATGGTTCGGGAGGTAAAAGAATGTTGCGGGTCTTGGGTCTACTAAGATAAATTTCACTGTTAGCAAGAAAGGCGAGGGTTAAGGAGTTGTGAGATACACAAAGCAGCCATGCGGAGGCTTATATAATATTTACTGTGGTAAGGAGAGCGGTAAGGGTGTTCCTTAATGAAAAGATCATGATTTTAACACCGGGAGATATACTATGTTTTGACGGTGATAATTATAAACAATAGAGTTGTATGAAGATGGGGAGTTCTTCCTGTGACCCTTATTATTTGCACAAATAAAGCTTAAGCACAAAGGCTATCAAACGCAGTAATCGTGTTTGATAACCTTCTATATAATTTAGATGCATATGTATTTCTAAAGCCTTATTTGCTAACATGATTATAAGTTCATGTATTCATCTCTGTCAAAACACTTATATTTCATTACCACTGCCGCAACAGCACTTAAGTTTGTTTAGAGTGCCCTCATCATCAGTGTCCTTTCCTGTGTGAAATAGCGGAGATTGCCAGACAATCACTTTCAGACCCAAAGCTCATATAAATCATAGTATGGAAGTTTTCCCGTTTACATGGGCATTAGATTGTAATGAGCTAACTAAGCCATCCGCTATTGATAATACAAGAAAGAAAGTACAAAACACATTCCACTGTAGAAACTTAATACCACAACACGAGCTTTGTAAGTTCTCCATTGTAATAAAAGCGAATACACCCCAGAAAATCACTATAAATAAACCTGAATTATGCACAAAGCTGTAAGTCCATAAGTACATATGCAGATACATTACAGCAAAAACAGATATAAGTACAAATGTCAATATTGAATTTAAGATTATATAGACATGCACATATACTATTTTCATTTTTACTGACAAAAATTTAGCTACCACAATAAATACTATATTAATCAAGGCCAACAGTAAGAGTTCAAAAAACCACGTATTCACAGTCCGAAAAGAAAACCATCCGATAAAGAACCACCTAAACAATATCTAAAAATATACAGCCGATGCCTATAAAAGAACATAAAGCAGCAACAACAACATTAACAGTATAAATACAATCTGGTATTGAGGCGGCATTGTCCAAGAATTGATTAAATTATCACATATTAAAAATGCTTTGGATTATCAGGGTGCGGAACTCTTAAATATATAAATTGCACGGTGGTTGCCATTGGCAAAGGCCATTATCATGATTCAAATCTTACAGAAGATGTTCCAATGTAAAATATAAGTTTTCAAAATCTTGTTAAAAGTGGCATCCGCACTGGAGGTAAATTACAATCACTATAAGCAGTTCCTATTAAAGTCCGGAAAATATGCATAAAGTACTTAGTCTTTTTGACACGTACAGTTTTTCTTTTGGCTGCTAAAGCAAAAATAGCTAATATATAGGGATAAATCTAGGTGCCATTATCCGCCAGTCACTTCTATGGTATAAGATGCAGAGTTTCACATCAGTTGTTAAATAATGTTGAGCAGGTAAATAAACATAAATTCATAGCTATTTGCATAAATACATTGAAGAATGGTTATAAAAAAAAAACAGTAAAAGGCACCAAGGATAAAAGTATCATAAGTACTGATAAATCATGCCTCATATTGCCTTGCTGATTTTAACTTGGCATAAATAAACAGCCGATACGACATAAGCACTTCTATGTAAAAATAACAGGCTCCTAAGCCCAAGAATTAACAAAGTGGTGGCTTCAAGCTATGTCAATACTGTGCATAAAAATGGAAATATAAATATAACGGGCGGCGTTATAATATCTGCCATTCAAACTGATGTTTGGGGTTCTTTTGCAGGAGCATTGATACTGGGCATATGCTCATGCGTCGGCTGCTGTATCGGAATTTGAATTTGCAGCTAATGCCGGTAATGACTAATTTATATGGCTGATGATATCAAGGTCTGTTTGCAATTGAGCCGGTGTATCGGAATTCGGCTTCCCTGCAGTTGACCGGTATCGGGTTTGAACACCGCAGCCTGAACCGGTATCAGGATTTTACGGACACCATACTTAACGTGGTATCTATGGGCTTGGATTTATATGGTACCCTAGACCGGAATTTGCCGCTGGCGTATGGGATTTGGTTGTACTTGTAGAATTGTCTAATGATTTTTCACTCTGTATTAAAATATCGCTGGTTTTATCGGGTAGCATGTATTCCGGTATATCTGCCACTTGGCAATCAAGTTCTCTGCATATAGCCTCTAAGGGCGGGAGAAAACCGTGCCGCCTTGGCTGTTATTTTAGAATGGATAAGTTGGCAGCTGTGATGCCTATTCACGCTCCACACCTGGGATTCTCCGGCAGACATCTTCCTTTTTTGCCATTACCCATCTATATTTTATAATCATAGCTTTTCTCCTTATATGGTATACTCATTTTCCTAGCTTTATCTCTATAGCCTCTGTAAATACATTCTTAACTACCCTCAGTATAAGTGCCATAAAGTACAGTACTTAGCAGGCAGGTATTACAAAAGGCGAATGGCAAAATGTTGAAATAAAAGCAATACAAGTAAGGGCGATAAAACAGCGCCATGAAAGTAATCTAAGATGCTTGATATTCTCTAATGTCATCAATATTGGATTTATGTATATTACCATAGAAATCCTATATAGGAGTAACAAGGCGGTATGGTAAACACATCCATATATACCACCATAATCAGGAGTGAAAATTATATATTGCCTTAACAGTTCTTCCCTTGAAAAAGATATAAAACACATATACGAATAATAAATTTATATCATGGTGTATATGTAAATGTTCAATATTATACTAAGTATGGCAAAAATAAATACTTACAGATTTAGATACTTCATACTTTTGCCACATGTCCAATTCATCCATAACCCCCTGATTTATGTCCAGCTAATTTGAGTTGTAAAATCCTTATTGATGATAGGGACATAGTAACCTTATATATTTTCATGTTTGGCAATAAAAATATATTGATATTCGATGAATATTGATATTCATTTAAATTATTTACTAAAAATAAGTTGTAAGATGATATTATTTATTAAAATGTTTTGTCAAATAAAAAATGACTACAATGTGCTCGGCAGTGCCCGAAGCAGGCACAGTGATTGTTAGCTAAAAGCATTGATTTTAATATACTAGCAATTTCCCGAGTTATATGATTAATTCATTTTTAATAAAAAGTCAAGAGCATAAATGTAATCTTAAGTGTAGGCCCTAATGATTCAATGAAATCTTTGTCTCCTGTGAAGAATATCAACTTTGTAACTGTAAGTTGCGGCACGAAGAATGGGACGATCAGTTTACATCACGATTTTTTCTTCAAGACAATTTTCTTCAATGGGTATTGGTAGCAACTTCAAGTGTAAGTATTGATGACAAAAATATCCAGTGTAACCTTCTTTTTCTTAATTGGAAACTTACGTTAAAATGCGAGGCGTATTTCATCGACATTTGTTCTACATATCATGCCTTGGTTGGGGTAACTTACGGCTTTATTAAATCTCATCTCAAGGATACTCATGCTGTTCAATATTATGAGAAATAGAATAATAGTATCAATTAAAACCCTCATCAACTACTCACTTTTCTACTGTCCTTATTTCTTTATTCAAATCATAACTGCACTATCTGAAGTAAATTGGAATTTTTCAGCTTCTCTTCCATTTGTAATTGAGCAATTTGCATAGCGTATCTGTGGAGTTAATAAGTTTACATTTGCCGTTTTCTACAACAAAAAGTTACCCTATCTCACAAAACACAGAATTTCACGAACATCTTTTGGTATGTGGTAATTTGACCTTTGGACATAACTTTTGCATTATCAATAAATGTATTTGACCCCATATAAAATACACTCCATTTCATCAAGTAATTGATGATTTGTTCTGTCTTAATCCTCTGGGCAGTGTTTGCCACAGAAGTTAATACTACCTTTACTATAGTGGATAGGGAGGCTTTAGCCCCATACTCGCTTAATGGACGGTGTTCGACATAAGGTGATAAATTTACACGCCGCAGGATAAGGCGATAATAAAAGTAGGGAAAACCCTGCTTTTGTTATACAAAAATATCAAGAGCTATCAGGTAACTGCCTAACTCAAGCTTAAACACAGTGCCGTTTTTCTCGCTTATCACGCTAAGCACCGATATCCCTGCCATGCATACTCTCGAGCTATAGTCTTCGCTTATTGTGAGCCCAATACGTAACCTCCCTCGGTTGCCAACCAGTTTGTATCAGTTCTCAAGAACCCTTTCAAAATATGTGCTGGCGATCCTCCTATCTATGGGTCCGCCGCTGTTTCTATACAAGTGAACAAAGGGTCTTCTGACACAGCTGTGAGTAAACACTGCCTCGCCACTCAGTAACTTCCTTAGCATTGTCAAGCAGTATACTAAGCAGCTGCTTTGACATTGCCTTCACATGTCCTAAAAATCTCTTCAGATTATCAGCTGCTATATCATAATCAGCTTTTAACCTTTTTCAGAAGGCAAGAGCACTCGAGAACATAGCATTCTGGATAAAAGCACTTCGCTTAAACTTTATCAGAAAAGACGAGTTTCATCTGTCTGTCAATCGTCTCTGCAAAGGAATAAAAGTTCATACTACGAGGCTGTTTCAAGCATGAGAGGCCTCTTCCTCGGTATTATCTATCCATTGGTACTGGGTCTCAATAAGCTCCTTTTAGCTACGCATTATATTAAGATTGGCCAAGTATAACGGTAATAGGAGTTCTAAGCTCGTGAGAGTGCATCACTTTTACTAAATCTGTTTTGCTGCTGCGCGCGCCTTTTCAACCGGTTTTAGTATCCACATGCCGACTATTGAAACTTATTACCAATACACAGCTGAGTATAAAACTTAGCAGTGCTACTGAAAACAAATAAATTCCTTTATATTGCCGGACTGCAAAACTGTTGTCGGCGGCGACGCTATATAAGTTAAGTTATCCTGTGTAACAGTTATCCATATAATCAAGATTACAGAGCTACCTTGCTACCACGCTTTTGTTTTAGAAACGACCGATCAGCCGGCCGCAAATTTTAATATCGTCACTAAGCTCTAAATAATTGATTTTGCTGTCTGCTGCTAAAACCTCCTTCATCAAGCATAATAGAAAACACTTGGAAGAAAATGCATAGGCTTATCATCCAGTGCATAAATGACTCTCTCTTCTCTATGCTCTTTTTATCAGGCTTTTTCATCATCGGGAAAACCCATATTCAGTGTGAAGTTCACGCTCGAAAGTTATTTCGATATAATTAATATAGTTAACAACAAAATAAACTTCCGATTGCAATGCTTATAGTAGACATTACAAGCATTATAACAAATATAAATCTAAGTTTAGCTATCATGCACTTGCACTCCAGCTTGTAACCAAGCTTTCTCGATGGTGGTAAGAACTACTGGAGCCTATAAACTTAGGTTTCTCTTTCTAAAGAAATGATACTGATAAGCTCAACATTATTATCTTCGGCATCCGAGTCATCTCAGACTTTTGCTGATAAGTATATCCTTACTTACTATAGTAGTTACTAAAGTATTTTTCAATTTCAAATTCCTTAAAAGCTTAGATGTAGTGTTTTTATCCTTGCATCTAAGCTCCGCATTGGAGATGTCAAGGGAGGATCTTCAAAGACCAACTCTTCAACTATGACTTCGCCCTGCCTTCTTGATAAAGCCCTGATACGGGCAAGCAGTTCTTCAGGCACAAAGGTTTGGTCATGTAATCATCGGCATCTGTCAAGACCAGCTTATCTTATCCTGAATCTCATCCTGGCAGTAAGCATAATAACAGGGGTTTTATTTTTGCAGCTCTTAACTCTCTGACCACGCTAAATCCGTCTTTTTGGGCAGCATGACATCAAGTACTATAACATCATAATCACCGTAAAGAGCAAGCTCCAAGCCTTCAGCTCCATCATAGAGCTACATCGGCTGGTACTTTGCCTCCTTCATGATCTGTGAAAGTGCCTGTGCAAGTCTTTTTCATCTTCAACTATTAATATTTTCATATATTTCCTCTTGTAAGGTTCATTTGAGCTTTATAACTCATTATTTATAGGTCGTTTGCTGCATGAAGTCTACTATGTATTATAAGCTAGTTAGTATACATATATAAGCTGAAAATAATCTTAAATCAGAAGGTTTTGTCGTTGTATCTGCCTAAGCTGTTTGCAACGGCTTTTTGGCTGTACTTAAATGCTTACTTCCCAAGCACAAAGGTTCACGACAAACGCATGAATTAACAAATTATAAACAAAACTTATAGTTATGCCAATAAAAATGGTTTTATACAGTTTTTGTGTGTATTATTAGAAAAATTACGTTTGAAAAATAATAAAATCATCTTTAGGATTTGTGGTTTCGTAATACTTTGTTTATAAAAGATTCATTCATGCGTTTGTCATGACACAGGTTTTACAAATGTTGCACTATAATACCTAATAATGTATAATTCTAGTGGAAATACAACATAAACAGAGTAATAATGGATATAATAAAGACACTTTCAGCAGAACTTAATATAAAAGAATCAAGAGCTTGAGGCAATAATACAGCTTATAGACGAGGGGCAATACAATCCTTCATAGCAAGATATCGTAAGGAGCTTACCGGCTCTTTGGATGATGAAGATTTTAGAAAAGTGATGAAAGACTTAAGTACCTTAGAAATCTTGAAGAAGAAAAGGAACAGATAAGTGGTCGATAAGAGCACAGGGTATAGAGATGAGGATTATATGGAAAATAGATGTGGCTAACTTGGTTGAGGTTGAGGACCCCATACAGACCTTATGAAAACCTAAGAGGATGACAAGAGCCATCATAGCTAAATAAAGGGCGATCCGGCTTACTTATATATGAGCAATCTGAAACACTTAACATAGAAGAAGAGGCATACATTTCCGATGCCGAAGGGGCTTGAGGTGGAAGATCGATACCGACTATAGCTGAGCGCTTGATATAATAGCCGAGCAAATATCTGATGATGCACAGTATAGAAGCCGTATAAGGAAGGATACATTTGAATGACTGGCTTGCCCTCGGTTGCAAAAGGATGAGGAGGAGTCCTCGGTATAGTGAGAACCATTATAACTACTCCGAGCTTGTTAAAAATGTGTATCTCACAGGGGTTTTGGCAATTAACAGAGGAGAAAAAAGAGAAAGGTATTAAGCGTTAGATAGAAAAGCACCTCACAAGGAAAGAAATACTTCCAAATTTTGGAAAGTAAGATAATAAAAAATACCAATGAAAAACAGAACTGTTAAAAAGCAACCATATCCGACAGCTATAAAAAGGCTTATAAAAGATTCCATAGAAGGAGCTAGATTTGAGCTTGATGAAAAGGCTGAGAAGAGGCTATAAAGGTATTTTTCCAAAAACTTGGAGCAGCTTCTTATGCGGCACCGATTACCGTAGGGTGGTGCTGGCTGGGATCCGGCTTTTTAGGAACAGGTTGTAGCTTGCACGTCGTTGATGAGACCGGAAGAGTTTTTGGATACTACCGTACTCATCCCACAGCTCCGCAAAATAAGGTAAAAAGAGTCAAGAAATACTAAAAAGCTGATAGCAAAGAGTACAATGTAAGCTTGATTTCAGTGGGAACGGAACCGCATCCAGAGAGTCTGAAGCTATTATAGCCGAGCTTATAGGAGAGCTTGATAAAAAGTGGAATATGTAATAGTAAAATGAAGCCGAGACATGTGTATATCTCCAAAAAGTAAGCTTGCACAGAGGAGTTCCAACTCTTGATGTGGGACAAAGAAGTGCGGCATCTATAGCAAGAAGACTGCAAGATCCTTTGGCTGAGCTGAAAAATGAGATCCTAAATCCACAGGAGTCAGTCAATACCAACATGATATGAATCAAAACATTTGAGTGAGAGTTTATCCACCGTGGTTGAGGACTGTGTTAATAAAGCGAGGTGTAGACCTACACTACTTCCGCCTCACTTGCTTGAATACATTTTCCGGTATAAGTAGATTTCTTACAAGAATATAGTACTCTATGAGGGAGGAAAACGGAAGCTTTAAGTACAGAACAGAGCTTCAAAAGTGCTGAAAACCTCGGTCCGAAAGCCATGAGCAATGTGCCGGATTTTTAAGAATCTACTCGGGTGATGAAAGTCTTGATATTACCGGTGTGCATCCGGAGTCCTACAAGGCTGCAAAACAGCTTATAGAATTGCTTAACTTTGACATAGCCGATATATCAAGCGGAGGTATAAAAAATATACAAAGTAAGGTTGAAGATTATAAGAGCCTGTCTGAGGAAATAGGAGTCGGTGAGCCTACCTTAAGGATATAGTAAAAGAGCTTGAAAAGCCGGCAAGAGACCCCAGAGACGAGATGCCCAAACCTATACTAAGAACAGATGTTCTTGATATAAATGATATCAAAGAAGGCATGATATTAAAGGGTACAGTGAGAAATGTCATAGACTTCGAGTATTTTGGATATAGGTGTACATCAAGACGGTTTGGTACATATTTCACAGCTTAGCAAGGCTTATATCAAGCATCCGCTTGATGTGGTTTCAGTAGGAGATATAGTAGAAGTTAAGGTACTCAGTGTGGATACTAAAAAGAACAGAATAGCGCTAAGTATGATATTATAGGGGAGAAGATGGCAAAGAATACAGATATAAAAAGCGAGCACAGGCTGAGGGTGATAAAAGTTTCAGCTTTGATATAGAGCTTAAGGCAAAATGATTTATGGACATTTTATATGTATAATGCAACGAGGCTATAGGCTTTTTATTTAATATAATTTTTACAATAGGCTCACTTATATGACACTTGTGTAGTATGGAAGGAGCTTGATAATTCAAAAAGTTTATATTAATATTTTTCTCGCTTATGTTTACCGTACTACAGTCTCCCACTGTTATACAGAAAGGCTATTTTACAGGCTAAAACCGACAACATGATAGGCAGGCTTTTAACTAAAAGCTTTCCGATCAGGGAATAGATGTAAGCAAGGATGACCAAAAACTGCATTTAGATTGGGGAAACATATTTTCAGAAGTATGATAAGAAGGGTATATGATAGTACTTTATACGGACAATATCAGGGGCTACCTTATACCTGCAAGATGTTTTAGTGATAAAAGAAATGAAGTTAATGCATTAATCAAAAAGAAAAACTAAGGTAATAAGGTTTTTAAATATGGCAAAATACTATTATCAAAGAAGTCTCACAGCAAAGAAGAAACCTATAACTTTGCCCTTGAACTGGGGGGAAAAGTAAAAGCACCCTGTCTTATATGCTTAGACGGAGATCTGGGTGCAGGCAAGACAGTATTTGCCAAGGGATTGGCTAAGGGACTTGGTGTAGAAGATGATATAGTAAGCCCTACTTTTGTATTATTTAATGTATACGAGAAGGGCAGGATTCCATTTTATCACTTTGATGTATACAGGATAGAAGAGCCTGAAGAAATGTATGAAATAGGTTATGAGGAATACTTTTTTGGTACCGGTGTATGCCTTGTAGAGTGGGCAAGCCTTATAAAGGAACTTATACCAAATGAAGCGGTGCATATACTTATAGAAAAAGACCCCGAAAAAGGAGAGGATTATAGAAGAATTGTAATAAAAGGGTTGCTATAAAAGGACTTTATACTTGCATTAGCAGTTTAAATACCAACAGATGAGTATAGCGACATGGTTCTTAAGTTTATAACACTATACCTTTGAGTTTAGGGAGGCATGGTTCTTTAGTTCAGTATTTTCCTGATTGCATACATCGACCTTTAGCCTAACTATGCTAAAAGGTTTTGATATACACACTCAGAAAAATATTTATCGTTTTTGGTATACTTATTTTGTCGAACGATGAACTAGTGTAATGTATCATTGATATTTAATTAATATCAGCAATAGTAGAGTGGATCTTTAATTCTCTTTAACTATATATGTTACAATCTATTGACAAAGTAGTAATACAAAAGCCGGATATCAAAGATACGATGCACTAGCCTATAACATTTCACCCTTATTTAAAAACTATAAAAATGAGAAAAATTATGAGAATTTTAGGAATAGAAAGCTCTTCACTTGTAGCCGGTGTGTGTATCTTGGAAGATGAGAGTATAATTGCAGAATACAATGTAAATTATAAAAAGACACATTCACAAACACTTTTACCTATGCTTGAGGAAATAGTCTCTAGGATTGATTTTGACTTACAAAACATAGATGCGATAATATATCCTCAGGTCCGGGTTCATTTACCGGACTTAGAATAGGTGTAGCAACTGCCAAGGGCTTGGGCTTGGACTCTGATAGAACCCTGATTGCAGTACCTACTTTGGATGCTGACAGCCTCACAATATCAGCAATACCAAGTCGCTTATCTGCCCTCATCATGGATGCAAAGACAGGCAGGTATATACAGTGTATATTTAGGAATGATAAGGAATTGAAGTAGTGGAAGCGCAGCAGCTATGGATATAAATGATTTGCTTGAAAAGCTTAAAGACTTCTAATGAAGAAGTGATATTTTTGGGAGATGGGGTGCCGGTATATAAGTCTGTTATAGAAGAAAATGCAAAATTTGACTTTTGCTTTGCCCTGCCAAGTCAAAGCAGACAAAGGGCAGGAAGTTTGGTAAGTCTTGCAGCCAAGTACTTTAAAGAGGGCAAACTTGTGAGTGCAGATGATATGCTACCGGAGTACTTAAGGCTCAGTCAGGCGGAAAGAGAGAGGGCAGTTGGAAAATCTTGATATCAGGGATATGAAAGAAGAGGACTTGGATAGAATATACGAGATTGAAAAAGTCCTGCTTTTAGTGATTATTGAGTAAGGATTTAATCTTAAGCCTCGTTTAGACAAAAATTATAATTTTATTAAAAGTTTTGACCTTTAATGAATTGATAGTTGCCTATATAAATTTTAATATTATAGGAGAAGATGCTGAGCTTATGAGCATAGCTGTGCTTGGAGAGTATAGAAACAGGCGTTATGCAAGCAGACTTATGGAGGGTGATGTTTAAGATGTGCGAGGAAAATACAGGTGGAAAAGATTTTCCTTGAACTTAGAGAGAGAGTAACCTGTTAGCATATAAGTTATATAGGGAACACGGCTTTGTGAATATGGGGACTAAGGAAGGAATATTATACAAATCCGGTGGAAAATGCGGTGCTGATGTATAAGCAGCTTAGCAGACTGTGCAGGATGAAGGAACTTTACTCAAAACCGACTTTCAAACAAAAACCTCTAGCAACTATAAACCCTTGGCCCCCAACACAATACACTACACAAATAAAGCACACAACAAACAAGATACAACACACTGACAGCACACTATTAAATTAAAGAGGATATGCAAAATGTTAGACATATGTTTACTTGGAACCGGAGGCATGATGCCCCTGCCATACAGATACTTAACCTCACTTATGGCAAGATGCGGAGGCAGCAATCTTTTAATAGACTGCGGAGAAGGTACTCAGGTTTCAATAAAGAAAAAATCATGGTACTCCCAAACCCATAGATGTCATTTCAGCTTTACACATTACCAATGCGGATCACATAAAGCGGTTTGCCGGGGCTTTACTACACTTGAGAAACTGCGAAAGACATGAACCATACATATGATAGGGCCGAAGGGACTTGAGAGGGTGGTGTCTGCGCTTAGGGTCATAGCACCGGAGCTGCCCTTTGAGATGATATTTCATGAAATTACTAAGGAGGAGCAGGAATTTAAGTTTGATAATATACCCTATAAAATAGAGACGTTCAGACTTAATCACAATGTGCTCTGACATGGATATAAACTTTCTATAGAAAGACTCAAAAATTTGATGCACAAAAAGGCAAAAAGAAAAAGATATACCGCTAAAAATATTGGAATAGATTGCAGCATGGCGAAAGCATAGAAGAAGAGGGCGTTATCTACACTCCGGATATGGTTATGGAGAGGGCGAGAAAGGAATTTCGGTATGCATGCAACCGACCCAAGACCTGTAAAAACATAGAAAAATACCGCTAAGGATACGAGACCTTTTATCTGTGAGGGATATGTACGGTGAAGAAGAAAAAATAACGCCAAACAATATAAGCATATGACCATGTATGAGGCGGCTGAAATTGCGGCAAGGGCAAATACGAAGGAAATGTGGCTGACACATTACAGTCCTTCCATGATAAAACCGGAAGAGTACATGGATAAGTAAGGCAAATATTTCCCAAGGCAAAGGCTGCCAGGACTTGTGGACTAGAACTGGAGTACGAAGATGAATGATGCATATATACTGGGAATAGAAAAGCTCCTGTGATGAAACCGCTGCGGCAGTGGTGAAAAACGGAAGAGAAGTATTGTCCAATGTATATAGCTCACGAGGTGGACTTGCACACCATATACGGAGGTGTAGTTCTGAAAATAGCTTCAAGAAAGCATATAGAAATATTAATCCTGTGGTAAGGAGGCCTTGAAGAAGGCAGGAAAAGACTTTTGATGATATCAGTGCAATTGCGGTAACCTCACGGTCCGGGTCTGGTCGAGACCTCACTTGTGAGGAGTGGCACAGGCTAAGGCACTTTGCCTATGCACTTAAAAACCCTTGTATAGGAATACATCACTAGAGGGTCGTGTGGCGGCAAACTACATAGAAAACAAAGAGTTTGAGCCGCCGTTTTTGTGCCTTTATAGTCTCCGGCGGACATACGCAAATAGTTATGGTCAAAGACTATACAGAGTATGACATTATCGGAAAAACGAGAGATGATGCGGCAGGAGAAGCTTTTGACAAGGTGGCAAGAAGCATAGGTTTAGGATACCCCGGAGGACCTAAGATTGATAAAAAGCCAAAGAAGGCGATCCGACGGCGATAACATTTCTCCAAGGCTAAGGTAGAAGGAAGCATATATGACTTCAGCTTTTTCGGTATAAAGTCAGCAGTGCTAACTATCAAAACAAGAAGAAATGCTGGGAGGAAGTCAATACCGCAGACCTTGCGCTCTCTTTTTCAAAAGGCGGTAGTTGATGTACTTGTGGAGCACACAATACTTGCGGCTAAGAATCTGGGAGTAAAGAAAGTTTGCATGGCAGGCGGAGTAACAGCGAATACGAGCCTTAGAGAAAATATGCAAACAGCCTGCGAAAATGAGGGAATAAAACTATATTATCCGTCCAATATACTTTGTACGGACAATGCAGTCATGATAGCAGGGCTTGGATACTATGAATACATGGCAGGAAAAAGAAGTAAAAACGGATCTTAATGCAGTGCCTAATCTAAAAATGGGAGAGTAGCATGAAAAGCCTGGCTATAGTTCTTGCTGCCGGAAGCGGCAGATCATAGGGAACGGATATAAAAAACAGTATTTGCTTTTGAAAAATAAGCCGATAATGTATTACAGCCTCAAAACTTTTGAAGAAAGTCCGGTGAGACGATATCATATTGGTAGTACCGAAGGAAGACATAGATTACTGTAAAAAAGAACTTGTATTAAATTACGGGGTAAAAAAGGTAAGAGCCGTAGTAGCAGGCGGCAGGGAAAGATACCTGTCCGTAGAAGCAGCATTTAAAAGCCTTGGTGATGAAAAACTATGATACAGTACTGATACATCGATGCTGCAAGACCCTCTCGTAAGTGTGGAAATGATAGAAAAGCGATGACAAGCAGTCTGATACATAAGTCCTATATACCGTAGCACTAAAAGATACCGTTAAGCAAATAAGTGAAGATTCATTTGTAGAAAACACACCGGACAGGGCAAAACTTGTAGCAGTACAGACACCGCAAGCCTTTGATTTTAATTTCCCTGTATAAAAGCCTATGAAATTTTTAAGTTCAAGTGATACATTAAATAAAATTCTACAGATGACGAAATGCTTGTTTTATGAACTTATGGGAGTTCATGCAAAAGTGGGGAACAGGAAGTATTCTACAATATAAAAATAACTACAAGGAAGATATGTATATGGCGGAGAGAATAGCGGATATACTGAGGGCTGACTTAAAAATTGAGCTTTATCCTTTGTGAAAGTCGTAATTGACTTATAATGGTTTATCAGGGAGTTGGCAACATAAACACTAATTAAATAGCGTAATTAACAGAAACACTCCCTATTTCAATCTTTTTAGCGGTTAGTACTGTTAATAAAGTGAGTTACAAACTTTACAGACGAGGACTGTTCGAGCGTCAGTCCACCACGCTTTTTAGTATAAAGCTAAGTTCACAGTCTGTATTAAATTTGTCGAAACTTTATAACAGTACTGCGGGTATGATTGAAATAGGAAATGTCTCTGACTAGTTAGCTATCAAATGAGTATGATTGAGTTATACGGGTTTTGTATAAGCATAATTGTTTATGCTACAATCTGTTAACAAAAGCAACTAAGGGTCGGATATCAATGATACTACTATACCGGATATACAACCTAAAAACTCATCCTTGATCTTATTATCTAAAAATCCTTAATATATAGCGCTGCACCTATAGTGATACCATGCTTTTGGCATTTACTGATATAGATATAATCCCTGTATGCCTCGAAAAGGAGTCATAGTCGCTATATGATTATATAATACATCCACATCATCTTGATTAAGATAGGCGGCAAGATAACCTCCAAGTATAAAATCGAGTATCATATATAAGGTGAATATTATTGATAATAATTGCAAGATCCTCCAAATATTGCTGCCATCTAAGAGCTTCCTGCTGCCGGACTTTCTTGCATTTTTAAAAACAAGTCAAGACTGTCTTCAAATCCCTCAAGCAAGGCATTAATTGAACAAAGTGTCTCGGCACAGCCTTTTCTACTCGCAATAACAGTCCTTTTTCTCCGGGCTTAAAGACAATATGCTCTATAGTGGCATTATGACCATGTTTGCCGCTTAAAATACTTTTATTAAATATCATAGCAGCTCCCAAGTGGTAGCTTAGCAAAAGGTAAAAAGCGTCATTTATCTCAGGAGAGACACAGAGTTCGGAAACTGCCGCAGCAGTGGAATCGTGTATAAAAAGTACAGGAAAAGGGCAGGTGCTTGGAAAAATTATCTATTTTAAGTCCGGTACAGTCAAGTATCTTACCGTAAGTGGCAGTACTTCCGTCAGGAGATATAAGCCCTTGCAAGGCTAGTACCGACACCTAATATATGATCATATTTTCACTTTTTGTAAGTGGAGAAAAACTGTATTCTATCTTGTCAACAAAATCGGTAATATACTTACAAACCGTCTTAAAATACTCCTCATCATTTCTGTAGCTTATTTCATAAACTCTCTTGGTATACTTTTCGTATAAATCAACAGAGACTATTTTTACCTGATTGGCAATAATCTCAACACCGATACTGAGCTTATAATCGGGTACTATAGAGCAGGCGGTAGCCTTCGCCCTACATAATCACTGTCAAGTTGACCGGATTTTTGTATAAGCCCTGTCTCTTCAAGTTCATTTAATCCGTTTGCCACCGTAGGTCTGCTTAAGTGCAAAGCATAAGAGATATCCTGCTGTGAAGTCGTGCCGGATTGATATATATATTGGTATATGAGATTTATATTGTTCTGTCTGATTTGATTTGGTGTAATGCTTTTTCATATATCTTTCTCACACTTAATTTTTATTTTTGTAAAATCATTTTACAAAAATACTACTAAAATAAGGTTATACCGATATTTAAAATAAATCAATTCAGAAAACTACCAAAAATCGACTGAAAAATTATAATAATATTACATATTTACAATTCTGATTTTAAATGCTAATATGCAAAAAGCAATATTGTAAACGATTTTACAAATTAAAATAAAAATAACTATACAAAAATTAAATAATTTTTAACAAGGAGGTAAGATGGGTATTGTAGAGAAGATGCGTCTGGATGGTAAAAAAGGTTTTGTAACCGGAGCTGCCAGAGGTATAGGTAAGTGTACAGCTACAGCATTTGCAGAAGCAGGAGCGGATGTTGCCATCGTAGATGTCGACTTGGATGTGGCTAAGCAAACCGCAGAGGAGATAGCCAAGGCTACCGGAAGGAAGGTCATAAGCACGCAAGTGTGACTGCACCGATGAAAAACAGGTCAATGATATGGTAGCGCAGGTAGTATCGGAGCTTGGAGGACTTGATTTTTGTCATAACAATGCAGGCATTTGCATCAATGCTCCTGCCGAAGAGATGAGCTACGAACAGTGGTCCAAGGTTATAAATATAAACCTAACCGGGATATTCTTAACAGATATAGCAGCCGGCAAATATATGCTTGAGCATGGTGGAGGCTCTATCATCAATACCGCCTCAATGTCAGGTCATATAGTAAATGTTCCGCAGCCGCAGTGTGCTTATAACGCATCTAAGGCGGGAGTTATACAGCTTACAAAATCACTTGCCATAGAGTGGGCTAAAAGAGGGGTTCGTGTAAACAGCATAAGCCCGGGATATATAGGAACTGAGCTTGTAAACAGTTCAGACTTCCTTGTGCCACTTATTGAAAAGTGGAATGCCATGGCACCTATGGGAAGGCTTGGAAGACCGGAGGAGTTGCAGTCGATCTGCGTATATCTTGCAGGAGATACAAGCAGCTTTACCACAGGTTCCGACTTTATTATAGACGGAGCATTTACCTGCTTCTAGTGTAATATATCATTGATATTTAATTAATATCAGCAATAGCAGAGTAGATTTAATTCTCTTTTTACTATAGATGTTACAATCATTGACAATGAAGATAAGAGATGCTTGAGTGTATTGTTCGTAAAAATAACAATATAAAAGCATTAGTGAGGACATCTGAAAAATAAAAGCTGTAGTGAGGTTTCCAAAGATAAGCCACGAAATCAGGAAAAGATGCTAAGTTAATAGCTATGTTTATTTAATAAATGATATATATATAAGATAGTTTTTAAGAGCCGTTTTTATGGCTATTAAAAATAAAGTACATATTTTTCAAGGAGGATTATATGAAGATTTTAGGCGCAGTATTAGGCGCAGTACTTGTAATGGGAGCTTTGGCAGGATGCAGCAACCTCTTCAGAAACGGTGATGCAACAACAGCGCAGCTCAGTCAGGCAGTTGAAAGCAGCGTGACGTGCTAGTGCTGACTGAGAGTGTGGCGGTGAAAGCACAACAGCAGGCACAGGCAGGAGATTCAACGGCAAATGTAGACGGAGTTAAGGCTGATGAGGCTTAGTCAAAAGGCCGACCTTACTTCACTTAAAAGGAAAGAAAATAGGAATTACAATACAATCTTTAGAGAATGCTTACTGGGCAGGCGTTGTGAAGGCTTTAGGAGAGGTTCTTGGGGCTAACGGTGCAGAGTATACTATAGTAGATTGTAAGGACAACTCAGCTACACAGATAGGACAGGTAGAAAACTTCAGCATCAGATTGCGATCTTATAATGATTCATCCTTCAGATGCCAGCGCAGTTGAAGATGTAGCAAAGGATGCACAAAAAGCCGGAATTAAGGTTATGTGCTGGGACGATCCTATGGAGAATACAGACGGAAACTGGATACTTAACAACACAGACTTAGGTATTGCTATAGGAGAGCTTGCAGGTAAGTTTATAGATGAGCATTACAGTGCTGACAAGAAGGCGGAAGTTGCCCTGATCGGTTATCCACAGACTAAGATACTTCTTGAGAGAGGTAACGGAATCAAGGAAGGACTTGAGAAGACTGCAGCAGGTAAGTATACAATAGTAGCAGAGCAGCCGGGGCTTAATGCAAATGAGGCTCAGACAGCTATGGAAACTATACTTCAAAAGAATCCTGATTGTAAGGTTGTAACAGGTATAGGCGCAGGAGCTATGATAGGTGCTAACGAAGCATTGATCACAGCTACAGGCGGTACAGTTCCTGAAGACATGGGTGTATTTACAGCAGATGCTACAAAGCAGCAGCTTACTCAGCTCATTGACGGAAAACAGGCTTCCAAGAGGTGTGTATAGGATTTGAAGGTTCAGATGAAGATACAGCTGACGCTTGCGCAGCAATGTATGCACTTTATATTGGACGGCAAACTTGAGAACAAGAATGTATATCGTCAGGTTGGTCCTATAACAGCTGAAAACGCTGCTAAGGTACTTGAGGGAATGAAATAGTATAAAGTAATTTGAAGATAAGGCTGTCAATAATAGGTTAGGGAAAAAGCCGTATAAAACCTGTATATGACAGCCTTAATTGTATATAATCCCCTGAAATACCGGGAATATAGTACTTTAGGAGGTATCGGATGAAAGAAGAATATGTACTGGAACTTGAGAATATAAGAAAAGAATACCCTGGAGTTGTAGCACTTAAAGATGTCACCTTGAGACTTAAAAAAGGAGAAATACTTGCTCTTATAGGAGAAAACGGAGCCGGAAAGTCAACCCTTATAAAGACCTGCTCAGGAGCTGTAGTACCGACATCAGGCAAAATTAGGTAAACAGTAAAAACATTTTTCAAGGATGACCCGCAACGCAAGCGAGAACGGTATAGCTATAATATATCAGGAATTTAATAATGTTGGAGAATTGTCCGTAGCAGAGAACTTATTCTTGGGACACCCTATAAAAAAAGGTATAGTAATTGACAAAAAAGCCATGGAAGCCGAGTCTATAGAGGCGTTTAAGCAGCTGAACATAGACATTAACCCGAAAGAACTTATGAAAAACCTTACAGTAGGTTATCAGCAAATGGTGGAAATAGCCAAGGCAATACACCAAAATGCCAATGTACTTATTATGGACGAGCCTTCCGCACCGCTTACAAGCAAGGAAGTTAAGAGTATGTTTGAAGTGGTAAGACTGCTTAAGAGTAAGGGAGTGTCCATTATCTACATATCGCACAGACTTGAGGAAATATTTGCACTGTCAGACAGAATAGAGGTTATAAGAGACGGAGAGTACATAGATACACTTATAACCAAGGATGCCAATGTAGACCAACTTATAAAACTCATGGTAGGTAGGGAAATGACTCAAGTTTACCCCGAAAGACCGGACTATACCGACCTTTCCGAAACGGTGCTTGAGTTACATGATGTATGCCGGAAACAGTGTAAAAATATAAACTTTCGAAAGTACATAGGGAGAAGTACTCGGACTGGGAGGCTTAGTAGGACAGGACGAGACAGAGACCTCTGGAACTGGTATTCGTGCGGCTGTAAAACCTCAGGCAAGATCATGCATTTAAAGGTAAAGAAATAAATCCAAAAAGTCCGAGAGAAGCTATAGACATGGGTATAGCCTTTAGTTCCGGAAGATAGAAAACGCCATGGAGCTCTACTCGGAACATCTATAAATCACAATATAAATATGCCTATATGAAAGAATCTCTAAATTTTCAGTTATCAACACCGCTATAGAAAAGGAAATTCAGAAAAGTATAAAAAGAAATGAATATTAAAGCACCTAATCTTGATCAACATAAAAACTTAAGCGGCGGTAATCAGCAAAAGGTAATACTTGCGAAGTGTCTGGCTGCAAATTCGGAGCTTATTATACTTGATGAACCTACCAGAGGAATAGATGTAGGTGCTAAATTTGAAATATATAAACTTATTAATGATTTGGTGGCAAACGGTAAGGCTGTGCTTATGATTTCCTTTTCTGAAATGGAAGAACTTATAGGTATGTCCGACAGAATAGTGGTTTTGGCAGAGGGCTTGGTTACCGGTGCACTAGAAAAAGATGAAGTTGATGCGGATAAAATTATGATGTTTGCTTCGGCAGTAGCAGATAAGGAGGAATAATAATGGATACTCGTAAATTATTAAAAGACAATGCTATATGGTTGGTGTTTGTATTTATGGTGGCTATATTTACCGTTTATAATCCTAATTTTATAAAACCGTCAAACCTTATGAATATTGCAAGACAGGTTGCAGTATACGGAATAGCCTCAGTAGGTATGACCTTTGTAATATTGATATCGGGAATAGACCTTTCTATAGGAGCTATCATCACCTTCGTCAATATTATCTGCGCTTATTTGATGGTAAACCTCGGTGTAAATATGTGGGTTGCGGTAATTATCTCAATAACTGCGGCTACCTTAATAGGTGTACTTAACGGATTTATGGTTTCAACTGTCGGAATACCTGCACTTATCGCTACATTTGCGGCTCAGACTGTATTTGACGGTTTGTCCTATATTATCTCAGGCGGTATGCCTATCTCAGGCTTTGATAAGACCTTCAACCTTTTTGGAAAGTGGACTGTAGGTATAGTGCCTATTTCAGCAATTATAATGATCGTATGCTTTGCGGCAGGAGCATTTATATTAAATAAAACTTACTTCGGTCGTTACTTCTATGCAATAGGAGGCAACGAAGAAGCGGCAAAGCTTTCAGGTATACAGGTAAGTAAAATAAAGTATCTTATATATGCACTTTCAGGCTTCTTTGCGGGACTTGCAGGAATAGTTATGCTTTCCCGTACAGGTTCGGCACAAAATACTGCAGGACTGGGATACGAGTTTGACGTTATCACCTGCGTGGTACTTGGAGGAGTGTCTGTAAAGGGTGGAATAGGAAAAATATCCGGAGTTATAGCCGGCGTACTTATAATAGGTTCACTTACGAACGGTATGATACTTATGGATGTAAATTCATATACACAAAAGGTTATAAAGGGATTGGTTCTTGCAATAGCTGTAGGTATAGACTGCTTATCCAACAGGAATAAGCTTGCTTAAGGAGATATTTATGAAGGCTGCGGTATATCATGGTCCTAAAGATATAAGGATTGAAGAAGTTGAACTAAGAAAACCCTAAAGAAGATGAAGTTTGTATTAAAAATAAAAATACTGTGGAGTATGCGGAACCGACATACATATATACGAGGGAGACTCGGGAGCATTTGCGGTAAACCCTCCACTGATACCGGGGCATGAGTTTGCCGGTGTGGTGGAAGCGGTAGGAGATGCGGTAGAGCACCTTAAAGTAGGAGATAAGTAAGCGGTGATCCGAACATCATGTGTGGAAGGTGCTACTTTTGCAGAAACGGTATGGAGCATTTTTGTGAGAATGTAACCGGTGTAGGCACTACTGCTGATGGCGGCTTTGCACAGTATACGGTTATGAAGGCAAGCCATGCCTATAAATTGCCTGAAAATATAGATCTTATGACTGCTGCTATGGCAGAGCCTATGTCCTGCTGCATACATGGTATAGATCTTTGTGAAATAAAGCAGGGAAGTACGGTGCTTGTAATAGGAGCAGGACCTATAGGAGTAATTATGCTCCAACTTGCCAAGCTTTCAGGTGCGGCGAAGCTTATAGTATCCGAACCGGTAAAAGAAAAAAGAGAGCTTGCCTTAAAACTGGGAGCAGACCTTGTAATAGACCCTATAAGTGAAGATATAGAAAAGATACTAAGTGAATATAGTAAAAATGTGGATTGTGTAATAGAGTGCGCCGGCTCTAAAAGAACACAGGAACAGGCTGTAAAACTTGCAGGAAAGTCTGCGAGAGTTATGTTCTTCGGACTTACTTCACCGGAAACCGAAATCAGTATAAAGCCGGATGACATATTTAAGAAAGAACTTACTATAAGATCATCATTTATCAATCCCTATACTTTTTCCAGAGCTATAGATACCTTGGCTTTTGGCAGTGTGGATGTTAAAAGTATTATTACAAATGTGGTGAAACTTGAAGATATTCAAGAAGTATTTACAAATCCCGAGTTAAGAAAAAGCGGCAAAGCCATGATAAGCATGGAGTAAAGGAGCAAGAGATGGATAAGAAAGAGCTTGATAGAAAGCGGTAAGGTTTCACTGGCATAGAGCTTGGCTCTACCAGAATTAAAGCGGTACTTATTGATTTTGAGGGAGAAGTGCTTGCAGTAGGCTTTCATGATTGGGAAAATTCCTTTGTAAACGGAGTGTGGACCTACAGTCTGGAAGAGGTACATAAGGGACTTAAGTCCTGTTATAATTCGCTCAGGCTTGCGGTAAAAGAAAAGTATGCCTGTGAACTTAAAAAACTTGCCTCAATGGGAGTAAGTGCCATGATGCACGGTTATATAGCCTTAGATAAGGATGGCAATCAGCTCAGTCTTTTCCAGACATGGAGAACACCAATACTCAAGAGGCGGCGGATGAGCTTACCGAGCTTTTTGATTTCAATATACCGCTGCGCTGGTCTGTGGCACATTTGTATCAAAGAATTCTTGATAAAGAACCTCATGTGGCAAATGTGGATGCGGTGTACACACTTGCAGCCTATATACACATGAAACTTAGCGGCAGTAAGGTAATAGGTATAGGAGATGCTGCCGGAATGTTTCCTATAGATTCGTCCGCACATGATTATAATGAGCAGATGGTGGAAAAATTTGATGTCTTAAGTGCAAAACACGGCTTTAGGAAGGGCTTAAGAGAAGTTTTTCCAAAGGTATTAACTGCCGGAGAGTTTGCAGGAAGCTTAAGCAAAGAGGAGCTGTATTACTTGATGAAAGCGGGAATCTTTTGGCAGGTGTGCCTATGTGTCCGCCGGAGGGAGACGCAGGTACCGGAATGGTCGCTACCAATTCTGTAGCTCCGAGAACAGGTAATGTCTCAGCCGGCACAAGTACATTCGCCATGATAGTACTTGAAGAAGACCTTAAGAAGCTCTACAGGGAAATAGATATGGTTACTACACCCTCAGGCTTTCCCTGCGCCATGTCCCATGCCAACAATGGTACATCAGACCTTAATGCATGGGTTGGCATCTTCAAAGAATTCTTGGAGCTTATGGGGCATAAAGCGGATATAGGAGAGCTTTTTAACAAATTATATACCAATTCACTTAGCGGAGATAAGGACGGTGGAGGGCTGTTAGCCTACGGATATTATTCAGGTGAAAATGTTACCATGATCAATGAGGGTAGACTTGCCTTCTTAAGAACTCCGAACAGTAAGTTTAATTTGGCTAATTTTATGAAGGTAAACTTATATACCTCACTGGGAGCGGTAAAACTCGGACTTGACATACTTCTTAAAGACGAGGGAGTAAAGCTTGACAGAATTATGGGACATGGAGGCTTCTTTAAGACCAGGAGTAGGGCAAAGATACCTCTCAGCAGCGGTAGGCGCACCGGTAATGGTTATGGACTACCGCAAGTGAGGAGGGCTTGGGGTATAGCCCTGCTTGCAGCCTACCTTGCAGATAAAAAGGAAGGTGAAAAACTCCGAAGACTATCTTGATAAAAGGATATTTGCAAGACTTTCCGGAGTAAGCATAGAGGCTACTAAAGAAGATATCGAAGCTTTGACAAGTTTATGGAAAGATATGTTGCCGGACTTGAGGTTGAGAAAGGCGGCAATAGAAGCTATGAAGTGGTAGCAAGAGCTCTTTAAATTTTTAAGTTTATAAATACAGCTTGTATTTAAGTTGCCTGTATTATAATACTTATAAATTTATAACCTAAAATTAAATATAAACAATAAATAAAGAGTTGCTGCAAAAACTAGAGATTATGTGCAGGAGGCATAGACATTTCAGTATAATGTCATTGTGTATCTTAGTGTGAAAATCTTAAAATGCAGCAGCTCTTTTTGTGATAAATTTCATGTAGAAAAATGACTTAAAAGTAGTATAATAAATTTCGGTATTCAAGAAAGTGGGATATATTAAGTTGAAGAATAAAAAGAAAGAAGTTTTACATGAGTAATTACACAAAAATCCAAAATGGCTTTTCAAACTCTTATCGACTAAAGAAGGCAGAAGGGTACTATTCCGATTATGATTCTTATAGCATTTTCCGGCTATACAATTTATCAAATGGAATTTAATTCCAAGCCGGAAAGGATAGAGATGCAGGATGGCAGCGGTGATATATTGCTTACAAAAAGAAGTGGGCTTTCTGCCTTCAAGCTGCCGAAAGAAGTAGGAGAGATAAGGGATATCATCGGTGAGGATATGGAAGGTAACAGCCTATGATGTTTGTTGATACCGATAATAATATAAAATCCGCTACTGTAAATATTAAGGCTGATGAGGCAAAGGCACAGGAGATTATAGCTTTATACGAAAATAAATACAGTTTGGAAAAAGACATGTCAGATTGGGAAGGCAATGCACAAGGATATGATATGAGTCTTTTTATTATGACTCAAAATGGCAAAAGGATAGATATAGATTTGATCAGTGATTAAAAGTTATAAATAAAATAAGTGCTGAGAGCGATTGGTGGCTGTCAGCACTTATTTTCTAGTTTCACTTTGCTGTTTTTCTCAGGTGTAGGATTTTGATGAGTACCTTTTGTTTTAGGTAGTAAGTATTTTATAAGTCATAAATTCAGCTCTTTTCCAAAGCTTATTTATCAGTTTTGGTTTTTAATTGTCCTGTTGCTTTTCATTTTCATATTCTGAAAGCACCTTAAGGTCGTATTCCTCTTCAATTCGTTCGAGCATAGTAACTCTAATTATTTTCAGATAAACTACAGTTATTGATTTTTGCATAAGATTTTTAAGATACGAGCTCTTCATCAGAGAACCCTAGAACTAATTGGAGACATATTCATACCTCATTTGCAATACAAAATGTATTATAAAATAAACTACTTGTCAAATGTGGTATAATTAAAAAGAATATAATACAAATCTAGGAGGTATAATATGATCAATAGTTTTCTATTTTGGTGCTTATATATGTATCTTTGTTGTAGGAGTTTAGTGCTAAAACAATAAGCATTGACTTTCCTTTTGAAATTTCAGATGTGGAAAATATTGAAATGTTTCATTTTAATCTTCCTGCTGCTGCAGAGATAATTACAAAACAAGAGGATATTGAGACTGTTTATAAATTACTGGATAAAATTCCTCTAAAAGATAAATCAACACTACCGGTTTACGGTGGTCTCTGTAACAAAGCTTTTAGATTTAATATTTCTGACGGTACGACTTACGAGGTTATTTATTCTTCAGTATCTGAGAAGAGCGGAAGAATTAAAACAACAGGTAGTGAAAAAGATTACTTTACATCAGCTGATATAGAAGCGAGTTGGGAGAATATGATTATGAGGTTTTTCATACATCGGAAGACAATCGCCGGCACTCTCATCAAAATAAAATAGCATAAACAATTACCATTGAGGAGTAAACGGAAGATAAACCATTTACTCCCTTTTTAATAAAGAGTATCTGTCCTCAAAAGCGAAACTTCTTGTGGCTCTTTGCATTTTTGATTTACTTCATGTTTTATTCTAAAAAGCCAAAAATTAAATATAAAAGAACAGCGAGATATAATAACCCTGGTTTTATACTGCCCTTGAAATTATGGTATCTATATGTTACTATGACTTCGTAAAAGATATAAAGAGTTGTAAGTAAAGATAGACATATTAATATAAATATTACATATTAACCGGTTTTTGAATAAAGTATTTTATATGTTTTAACCAAAAGGTAAAACTATTGGCAGTTGAAGAAGGTTTAGATAGAAATAAAACAGCACAATGCCATCTACTTTTTCTACTTATTTCTGATTCTTGTGCTGCCAATAAAAATATTTATTGGTTTTGTGTCTTATGATATTCTACTATGTGTATTCCTTTTATTTTAGATCAAATTTTATAGAGTCAAAAAGTTGCAGGATTATGGGAGTAACAGTATTTGCCAAGTATGCGGCAAGATACCAAGGAATAGGTGAAATATTCCATAGAGTATAATTAATTTAATGGATTAGAGTGGTATAAAGAAAAATCAGGCTTTTGAAGCGAAGAAGTTTTAAGTGAGGGAAGTATGAAGAAGAATAAGATAATCATATTATTTATAGGTATTATTATATTAATTGCTTTTTGTATAGTGTATAAACTATATAAAGAGACTGAAATAAAAATTGAAGACTGCATTTATCATAGAGTATCCTATTATATTTTTCGCAGATTTACTAAATGAAGGCAAGGGGTACATATGGATATTATTTAGCAGATGGAAAGATTGAAAAAGATTTATGATTATAGGCTGTTTTTATCCACAATACAATGATGATAGGGAAAAATCTTAGGCTTTGTGTGGGAAGGGAATACAACGGCTTGGTTGAACTTGATTTGACCGATAACAGCATTGTTAAAATAATAAGCTTGGATGAGATAAATGCCTGTATAGAAAGAGTTGGCGGTGATACATTTGAAGATGAAGTTAGAAGGTGACAATGAAGAAGACGAATTAGATGTCTATGATAAGCGTAGACTATATTCGTACTCCCAGATATTATGATGATGGCTATACATTTTATTTTTAGGAGATATTTATTTTCTTTACATAAAGATCAAGAAACTTGGGAAGTAGAAACAATTATCAGTAGTAAGAATAGAAATATATAACTACTATGTAGATTCTAATGATAAAGTATTGTTGAAGTAAGTTCTAGTTATGGTGAAGAAGGTATTGATAAGGTTTCCGAATATAAAAACTCGTAAGGGAAAAAGAAAAGAGAAAGTACTTTTTGATAATAGCCACAATGGATATGGGGGATAATGACGGAATAATGGATGTATCCAAGGATAGAAAATTAACAGCATACTACGAAAAAGCGTATATGTGTATATAACAGAAGAACCGGTGAAAAAGAAGTATGTGGCAAGACCTAGATCTGGCACGATAGTTATGTACTGGATTTAAAGTTTTCACATGATAACGAGTATATATTCTATACAGTAGGTGAGGTGGATACCTCAGGTTATAAGTATACTTTTTATGTGGTGGATACGGAAAGTAAAACAAAGATATGTCTATGGAAAAGACTATGAGGAATTTTTGGTTTTTGAGATGGTAGTTGGTTTATATAAAGCGTCTTTAAAAACTTTATCATACATAATAATAAAAACAAAAAGAAAGGGACATGTATATGGAGGAAATTAAACATTTTACTTTGAGTGTTATAGTTTACTTGTATAACTATTTCTTTATTTCTTGCAAGGGCATACCCAGATTTATTACTGAATTGATAGTGTTGGTTATAGTATGTATTTCACTAATACTACCTGTCTTAGTGTGCCTAGTGTTTATAAGAGGTGGAAATTAATGAACATAGGCTGAGGAAAATGATAAGAATGATAAAAATATGCATGTTTTATCACCTTACTAGTCCCGGCAGTACTGCTAGCAACTACTAATATGAAATATGGATGGTTTGGCTCGAATTGCATGATAATTCGTGAACGGGAAATTTTACTGTATTTGCCGTTGTTAGTTCTATATTTATTGATTGCAAGCCAAATGCAGTATAAAATCTGATTGAATCAAATAATAAATCAGAACAGTAACTGTGTTTTGCTCAGGTATAGTTACAAGATAAAACTGTTTACTATAGACTTAAGTATTCTAAGTTTATATACAGGTTTTAAAAATAGGAAGAAAACCATATTATTTATAGGTATTATATATAATGTGCTCACGCACGTATAGTTTACAAAGCTATACAAAAGATAATAAACGAAATGAAGAAAAATTAAAAGACTGCATTATCCTCAGAGTATCTATATATATTTTCAACAAATTATGAGATATATATATTTGTATATAACAGAGAAACCAGCAGAAAGGAAGTAGCAAGACCGAAAAATGTGTGACAGTTTATCTACTGGATCTGAAGTTTTCACATGATAACAGATATATATTTTTACACGGTATGTGAAGTGGATTTTTCAGTTCCGATCTTATTTATAATTTTTGTGTGGTTGATACCGAAAGTAAGACGAAATTACATCTGAAAAGATGGGGAAAACTATGAGGACTTTTTGGTTTTGAATGGTAATTTATTTATAAATTTATAAGTCATATTTTAAAACTTTATCCATATTATAAAATATAAAGAAAGAGATATTGTGTATGAAAGGTATGAAACTTTTTACTTTGATTTTTATGCTTGTTTTGTATAATGACTTCTATATTTATTTTAGGAGGTATACCGGAATGTACTTATGCATTGCTGGTGTTGGTTATAGTATGCAGTTCATTAATACTGCCTGTCTTGTGTGCCTTGTTTATATAAGGGGTGAAGTTGATGAACTTAGACTGAAGAAAATGATAAAAATGATAAAAATATGCATGATTTACCAATTCCTTATAGTTCCTGTAGCAATGGTAGCAATTCTCTTTATAAAGCCTAGGTGCATTTATGATAATTTATAAGATAGGTGTCTTTTGCTGTCTTTGCGCTATTAGTTCGAGACTATTTATTAATTATAACAAAAATGCAGTACAAACATTTGGTTGCGTTAAATGAGGGAGCAGAACAGTAACTGTGTAGGGTCAGGTATAGTTGTAAGATAGAAACTGTTACTATAGAGCAAATTATGCTAGAGTTCTGACAAGGGTTCAAGGAAAATATAGTTAGGGAGAAGCCTCTCCTTTTTATAAAATATTTTATAAAACAGACCTTATCTAAAAATAAGAACTTACTATTATGACAATCAAATAAAGCGTAAAAATTCAGGGAATAGCCATATAAATATTAAAATAAAAAGAAGAACATGAACCTAAAAAGAGTGTAGATATGAGGCTTTTTATATATTTATATGTGGGAACTGTAATGAGTTACAGTAGATGTGGAATGAAGTATTTATAGAATAAAATCATCTTGGGAACTGTAATTATATATCTTTTTAATTATAATGAACGGCTGCAATACAGTGAAAACAAAAGAAGGATATAGCATTGATTTTTATAGACTATGATATTAAATATGAAATTGACATATACAATGATGGAAAGCCAGGATTCATTAAGGGGTATTTATTGATGCGGATGATTACATGGGATTAGAGGTAAATAATCAAAAAGAAATAATAGGCTACAGTGAAGAAGGGGTTAAAGAGTGTGCTTATACATGATAATAAAAGGTAATTACTGTGTAGGTATAGCAATTCACTATGATAATGATACGATGATAAGCAAATTTTACGAATTTAATAAAAGACGCTATAGTATATAAATCAACTGTAAATGGATATGTAAAATCTGCTATATCAAAAACTTAGGGTTTATATGTGGAAGACAGAAAATATATTATAGGGTTTCAAAACACAACCGGCAGATATCTGATAAATCCTGATTTGAGCCTTACTTTAGAGGGGAATTACACTGTAAATGATTTTAACCATACACTTGTAAAAGAGCTAAAAGCCTATAAGTATAATGACAAAACCGATACCTATGAAATACATACATATCAGCAAGGGGAAGTCTTGTATCTATACGAAACGGATATGCGAAACCTGATTTATTTTAAGACTAAGAATGGGGCTAAAGGATATATTAATGCAACAAAGGATGATTATGACATCCCTGCCGGCGAATTTTACATAGGAGATGAGAGGTTGGTTGATTATTTTAAAGCAGATGAAATATCATGGACCGGTTAATAATCAGATTATATAATTTCTCGTATCACAGTTATGTTCGGTTAAAGAGAATGATGAAAGGAGTTATTTATAAACAGCAAAGGGGGTAACATTAAATATGATTATAAGGACTGAAGGAAGGAGAGGCACAATTGTTTATTAAATAGATATCCCTTTTAGTACTTGCTGTACTTCTAATATTTTCCGGCATTATAGTATCAAATCTGATTAATAAAATAAATACTCAATGGGGAGTGGGTAATCAAACCAAGTTTGCATAAAGATATAAGTTTTTAGAGAATTTATTTAGATTTTTATAATAACGGAGAAGTTTGCATTATTGATGCAAGTACCAAAAGATGTCTGTAGTATCCACTTTTTGATGATATTGATTTTTGATAGAGAAAAATGTATTTATTGCAGATAAAAATTCTTCTTTTTCTATGTTGATAAAGCAGGGTAACAAGTTATCAGATAAAACCTATGAAAATATATATTCTCTTAAAGACGGTTTATCGCAGTTAAAACAACGGTTTGTGGGGGTTTATAGATAAAAACTTTTAATCAGGTTATTAATTTTAAGTTTTATGATGTACATTTATTTTATGAGAAATTATGCTGCAGTCATGGATAAGGATAATAAGTGGGGGTTTATAGATGTGGCCGGAAATGTAACAATAGATTTTCAATATGATGAAGTAATGAATTTTCATGAAGGTTTGGCAGCTGTTAGGCAGGGGGATAAATGGATTTTTATAAATAAGAAAGGAATTAAAGTAACAAATACTTTTTATGATGAAAATCAATGATTTTTCATGAAGGTTTTGCAGCTGTAAAAAGACAAGATAAGTGGGGATATATAGATAAAAATGGTAAAGAAGTAATCTTGTGTAAATATGATGCTGCTCATAACTTTAGTGAAGGTCTTGCTGCCGTTGCAGTTAATAATTATTTGAATGACGGCTGTACTGCATGGGCTTATATAGATGCTACTGGCGAGATTGTAATACCTTTTTCACTCATATAGTGCTATGAGGCGGAATTCCTTTAATTATCGGTGAGATTTCATGATGGAAAAAGCCTTTGTAACAAAAGATCTGGTATCTGTTATAGGAAAGAATGGAAAAATATTTTTCCAAAGGAGATTCTTTATTTTTATTTCCAAAGAGCAGAATATTATAAGGATTATTCCGCAATGATCGGATACATTTATTCAGACTCAAGTATGAAAATAAAAAGTACGTCTCTTTTAAATTGGGGGAGAGTATTAAAACCGGTATTTGATTATATAGAAGATATATATGGAGAATATATGATAGTTGCTGACATAAAGAATGGAACAGATATGAACTACGGCATAGTTAGAATAAAATTAAATAAAAAGTACTCCAATAAAGAGTAGAAGGGTTTGTGCTTTCACATTCTTCCTAGCATCCGATGTTCAGAGGGCATTAAATTTTCAAAAGGCTCGAGGCTCAGCCTACTTTTTGCACAAATAACAGTATAGATATGAATATACTATTTGCTGAGCTGTTAAGATAAAATGTAAAATACTCAGAAAGATATTTAAAGGGAGCAATATGAAAAATAAAAAGAAAGTATGGATCATAGGTTTATGTTTTTATTATTGCAGAGATATTTTTGCTCTTTCACTGTGTGATTTTTATGTCATATCCGTGCTGACAAATATCCGACTTTTTATCAGAGACAATATTTTCGGATGATAAAAATATTACCGTAAAGAGTATAGGGAGATGTATGTCAAGTTGAAGATGGTATACATCTGTTATATGAAGAGTGAATCAATGTATATGGATAATGAAGGTAAAAACTGTACATGTGATATATCCCAACTTGCAGCCTATATTGGGTATTATGAAAAATAATTCAGATATATTTTTGTTTATGAAGATACATTTTGTACTTTATAAAAATGAATAGCAATAAATATAAAAAGTAGTTCAAGTAATGAGAAAGATAAAATAGAGTTATTGATAAAGATAACGTAGATAAGTACTATATAGATGGGAGTTATTTATACATATTTAATGGTGATATGCTCAGTAAATATACTTTAGAATGGCAGAAAAGATTTATTCATCTAAGATTTATATATGATCAAATAAGAGCGGGAGGATTCAGCAGTATTGTATTTAATGAATATAGTATGCGCATGGTAAGAGAGTATGATTATGCTCCCGGTATGGGTGTAGATGTTCCTTATCATTATCTGCTTGGATGGGATAAAGTAAAATACAAGCAAAAGCTGACTACATTTCACTACTATAAAGAAGCTTACAAGATAGGATCGTAATAATACGACCAATACAGTGGAAGCTTATGATACATGGGCAAAAAAACTGGATGATGAAGTAAGAAGTAATGCCGATAAGTGGGATAAGATGAAAGACAGAAATATGGATGAATATGATTTAATAAGCATAGGTTTATCAAAAGAAAATCCCAACTATTACAGAGCCGTAAAAGGGATACATATACTTTTATCAACCAATAGAGTTTCGCTATAGAGATAAAAATTATATGGATAAAATTAAGTTTAACGATACAGGTGGCGTAAATGAAGAGAAATAGATAAAGTAGAGTTTGTGGTTCGTATGTATGCGATGCTTAGAGTAAAAGCGGAAGATAGAAAAAGCGGGGAAGACGGCTCAAATCTTGACTATGAGAAATAATCAATACACCAATGTATCCTATAAATTTTAATGATTTTATAGAAAACTATGAAGTGAATGATAATTTTTATATAGTACATCCAATGGAAGGTTCAGCATGGAGGAAGAAGAAAAATACGAAGTTTTATTTACGGATATGAATACAGATACTACTCAATTGATATATAGCAGAATTAAAGATGCCGAATATAGATACAGACCGGGTTTATATTGTAGCGATAACTATGTTTTTCTATATGAATACAGCAATAAAGAAGGAGAAGAGGGATGTCGTATAACCAGATTTGATAAGGACGGTAAAAATCCGGTGCTTGTTGTAGATTATACAGGAGAAGTTTAATGAAACCGGTGGCGCCGGTTCCATAGTTATATATATGACTTTTTGTATAGCTTTTTAACCTTATAGTTTAATTGATATAAAGAACACTTTATTATCTTTCAAGAAACAATGAATATTTAGATATCTGTAAATTATTTACTATGGTTTTTAGAATAGAAACAAATTTAAAAATCGGAGATTAAATGTCTATGAAAAGGAAAGTAAAAATATTATTGATGAGTAGTATTCTAATAGTACTAATACCTGTTTTATTAATTTTTGTATTTCCTTATTTTTGATTTTTATGTATGTATCTGCAGACAAGCATTGGCTAAAAGGAAAGATAGCGGATCAAGATGATAATACAGGTTGTAAAAGTATTAAAAAGTAGAACAGGGAGAAAATGTAGAATATTTTGTTTATAAAGACAGATTAATGTGTATAGAGGATACAGGTGATAAGGTGAGGAAATATGTAAACTACCTAATAATATTGTGGGGATTTTTAGTAAATGATAAAGATATTCTTTTATATGATAATAATTCAAACATTTATATTTATGATGTAAACTCAGGAATAGAGAAGGAAAGATACTTAGCACATGGGGCGATATATATATTTGGAAGACATATATATATTAAATGGCAAGGTTAATTATGAGAAATATGATCTAAATGGAAAAAGAATTTTTAAATAAATTAGAATATATTTCACCTTTAATAACATTATATTTGATGATTATGTTTTTCGGTGAGATGAGTCATGGCGGTTTGAAATAAATGTTCCAAGCTATTATATGTTTGACATAAATAAGATAAAAGTATCAAATACCCAGACTAAAAACTTTTAAAGGTATTATTTTGCCGCCTGCAGGGGGTGGAATTCTTATAGAGAAGAGATATTTTTACCATACGATTCATTTTGCGGAAAAAGTGAGATGAAACTACAGGAAGAGAGTATCAACAACAGATGCTGCGGGTAGAAACATTGAGAACTATAATTTGCAGGTATAAACTTATATGCTAGAGAATTGTTAGAAGTTTCAGATTGGTATATATATATTGGGAATGCAGGTAATTAATTACAGAGATAGAGAATATAAAGAAAAGTTATCAAAAATAAGTTTCAGAGGCTGACAAGTGAAGAAAATAAGTGAGGTAATGTATGAAACAGATGAACATAAAATATTTAAAATTAAGGTAGATGATATTAAAAACACTTCGGATGAATCCTATATTGGTGTGAAATTATAGATACAAGTTTGAAGGATAAAGCTATTATAGAAGGGATTGCAGTAGGGGGCAAGATATTATACTTATTGTATAATGATCTTTTCGACAATGAAAAAGAGATAAAAACTTATATGTATTTTCTATGAGATAGTATACAGGTTTATCCAAAGAAATTTATAAAAAAAGCGTTTTTCAGGAACAATCAGAACCTGAGATTTTTTTCTACAGATGAGCATATTTTCATATATGAGTATAGTAATGATTATGAAAAAGATCTGTATTACAAGGGATTAACCGAGATGGCAGCAATCCTGTTTTGATAATAGATGAGAGTGGGAAAATAGTGATGAAGCCTTTATAAAAAGACGATTGATAAAATTTTACTTAAAAAGTAGTGGGGAATTGGCTGTATCTCAAATGAGAGTAACATATGGAAATAGTTATTAGTTATTCGTGGGAAGTTGCAGGATGGTATTGGAGAAAACTTACAAAAAATAAATAATAAGATAAACGAAGATCCGGATTTTTCTGTTGAAGAAGTAACAAAAATTGTAAATGGAGGGATAAAAATCTTAGACGAAAGGAAAAAAGCCTATGAAAAGTGCTGTGAAAAGATTAAAAATAAAGTTGAATACATTATGATTTTTGATAGCAGTGTTAGGATTAAACACATCTTGTAACAAAAGTAAATGTAACCAAACAAAGTATAGATAAACAAGAATTATATAATTCATATATAAGATATGAAAACTTAAGCAACGGCACTACTTCCGGTTACAATATAGTAGGAAAAATTTGGTTTGATAAACAGTGCGATGAATTTGAACATAGATTATCCCTGTGTTTTAGGTATGGAGATATTGAGAAACGAGGAACAGATTAATAAACTTATTTTTCTTATATCAACAGGCACATACTACGATATTTTTTTGTTCATAACGGTCTAAAAGTAAGTAGCAATTATTCAATTATTTATAGTGATAAAAAGCTATCTTAGTATAAAATATGATGGATTTGTAGTAGTAAAGGGAAGCCAATAGACCGCATTATATAGTGCTTTTGTTTTAAATCTGTAGATTTGAAAAAACAGGTGAGGTTATAAAAACTGGAAGATTTAGTGGATATAGAAAAAAACTGAAAGATAAATTTGTAAAAGATAATTTTACAGTTGTAAAGGGGCTTGATGAAAATATACCTGTAGATGAGAAAGGTTGGAAAGGATTTATTTAATGAGTATTTGAAATATCCTTTTTAGATGAAGATGATTTATAATTATGATTTTTATTTTACAAATAACAAAATAGGATTGATTATAAGCTGTAATGCAGATGCAGGAGGTAGATATATAATCTTGGAAAGTAATGACAATCTGAGTCTGGATGAGATAAAGCCTTAGACAGAAAGGAAAAAGCCTATGAAAGAGTGCTGTGAAAAGATTAAAAATAAGTCGTTACAGATAACGGCGATACTTTTAATGATAGTAGTTAGTACATCTTGTAAGAATAGTCATATAAACAGAGATACATATATATCAAAAAGAAGAACAGACTACTAATAGTGTTTCCAAATATAGGATAATAAAAGATAAAATTTATTTTAAAACACTACTAATATGGAGATGCATATAGAATATCCCAGTATTTCTGATATGTCGGATATTGAAAAGCAGGAACGGATCAATAAACTGATTTTTAACATCGGTGGGACTTTATTATAATACATATGTACATAATAAGCTTAAAAACAAATAGTAATTATACAATTATTCATAATGATGATAAGTATATCAGTGTTAAGTATGAAGGTTTTACTACAGTAGAGGCAAGAAGACCTAATTATGATTGCTTTTGTTTAAATATAGATTTAATAAAGGGTGAAGTAATAGGATTGGAAGATGTAATAGACATAGAAAAATTGAGAGTTAAATTTAAAAAGATAATTTTTACAGTAGTAAAGGGGCTTGATGAAAATATTCCCTTTAGATGAGAGTGGATGGGGAGAATTATTTGATCATTATTTGGAATATCATGCGATATCCGTGATGAACTTCATAATTATGATTTTTATTTACAGATAATAAGATAGGGATTAATTATAAGTGTTCCGGTAGATGCAGGAGGGTCATATATTATTCTTGAAAGTAATGAAAATCTGAGTCTGGCTGATATAAAAAGTAAAGTTTATTATGGAGTATGATACAGTAGTATACCCATAACTAAAAATCACCTATAGCCCGAATTATTCATAGCTTTATATTAAATGTTGTTGAAAGCCCTATAACCAAAGTGTTTTAATTTCATCAAATAAGTGAATAGAAAAAGGACAACTTGTAAGCAATATGGAAAGCTCACATGAGGAATTAATAAAAACACCTTATTTTCCACAAAAATCAGGGGTAAGGGAGGCTGTATTTTTAATTTTTATTTGTTATGAATAATTTGGGATATCTGTGGAAAATAATAATTGAGGATAAGAATATGAGGCAGAAGTATAAAAATTTGTTGGATAATAATAGCCGGCATAATCATTATTTTTAATATCATATATACTTTTAAAATCTTAAAGGGCATATAGTTATAAGAGATAGTAAAAGAGTTATAAGATATAAAAGTAGGTTTGTTGGATAAGTCCAAAAAGATGTGATTGTAGAAAGTATACCTGAGGGCACAACAGAAATTATGGACTATGCCTTTTTACGGCTGTAAGTTTATAGAAAGTCTATATTCCTGAGAAAGTTTAAAAATGATCCATAAAGAAGCCTTTGTAAACTGTACTAATCTAAAAAGAAATAAATCTACCAAAATCCTTAGAGAAAGTAGGTGGTGGTGCTTTTTAGCGGATGTATAGGTTTGGAAGTAGTAAATATTCCGGAAAGTGTAGAATATCTAGGGAAAGTGCATTTAGCGATTGCAGTAATTTAGAAAATAGCATTGCCGCAATCACTTAAAGAAATAAGAGGAATTTACATTTACGGATGTAAGAATTTAAAAAGAATATGAGATCTTCCGGCAAATATTACAAGTATTGGAGTAGCCGCATTTTGTAGATGCAGATAGTATGGAAGTTGTAAAACTTCCCTCTTCAATAACTGATATAGGAGCCTCACATTCTTCGGGTGTAGCGGATTAGAGAAGTTATTTTGCCTGACAACTTAAAAATATAGAAAAATGAAACATTCTATGAATATACAAATCTTTTCATCTATACATTTGAGTGACAATGTTGAAAAGAATTGGACATAATGCTTTTTGCAGGCTGTAGTAAACTTAGTGAAATCAATATGCCCGATAGCATTGCTCAGGTTAGTGTGACTTGTTTTGGAAGGAACAATAAGCTTAAAGAAATTCCTATGGATTCAAATGGCTTAAAATGCTATAAACATATTTTTATTTAAAACGAGCTATAATACAGAAGAAATAGCTATTCCACCGATATTACAGTGATTGCCGGCGGTATATTTAGAGGACACGATAAATTAAAAAGAGTTGTTTGCCTGAGGGGTAAAGAGCATAGGAGATTATAGTTTTGGAAATTGCATATATCTTGAAAAATATCGTAATACCGGAAACTGTAGAATACATAGGAATGAGGGAGCATTTCTAATTGTAAAAAGTTTATCTGAGTTCTCAATACCTAAGTATCTTACGGGTATAAATAATAATACTTTTTGAAAACTGTGAAAAATTAAAAGCTGTAGAATTACCGAAAAGAACTTGAATATATCGGCGAAGATGCATTCAAAAGGCTGTATTTTACTTAAAAATATAATTATTCCAAAGAAGGTGAAAAATAGATGACAGGGCTTTCGATTTTTGTAAGAACTTGGAAGAGTGGTATTTGAAAAGTGATCCGCTTTATGTTGGAAACTCTTTTTTATAATACAATATTTTATAATAATATCAAAAGAGGATGATGATGGTTGTAAATATATGAGGAACTCATCTTATAGAGGTCGCTGGATAATAAAAGCAATATATTGTTGATTAAAGAAGGGACCGTAAGCATAGCAAAAGTGCTTTTTCTCTGAGTGATATAAGAAAAAGTAGTATTGTCAAAAGAACTGAAAGTGATAGGAGAGTCAGCTTTTGGTTCTTGCCACAAATTAAAAAGAAATAGAATTACCGGAAGGATTATTGCATATAGATAGATTATGTTTTGAATTATGTGAGAATTTAAATAGAGTATATATACCGAAGTCGAGTTGAGTATATGGGGGATAATATATTTTTATCTTTCCGTTAATTTGAAAGAAGTTACTGAAATGAGTAAAGATATAGCGGATAAGATTGATTTTGATGGTCATGTGAAAGTGAGGTATATTGAATAAAAATGTCAAAATTTGAAGGAGAACAAGTTGCACTTATACAGGAGAAGAGGCTGAAGACTTAGTTTAAGAAATATAGGAAAAAGACCTAATAAAGTTGGTGAGATATTTTGTGGAATAGGAGAATATTTATGCCGGATGCAGTGACTTTGTTACTGGGGAACTTATTCCAGGTTATATATATACTGTATGGTGCTTGTTGGGAACAGATAAATACGATATAAAAGAAAGTAAAAAGATAAAGGCTTAATAAATATACAAATATGTTATCTTTGGAAAAAGAAGTGAGAAGGTCTATTGAGTTTGGTGTATATAATAATTATTGGTGAAAGTATAATATTTGTATTGCTGTGGATATCTTACCTTTTTAAAATAGTGTTTATATATAAAATATTACTTGATTTGTATATACGAGTGTATTTATCTGCAGTATTCATTCTTACGGTAAAACTTTTTATAAAAGAATAAAAAGATTTTATCAGTGGAAAAAGCAGGTAATCAGAATATTCATATTGTGCTGAATGATGAAAAATGCTTATAAGACCAGATATCGAGGAATATTTATGAAACGGATAGTTAAAATAATAATATTTTTATTTTTGATATTATGTGTAGTAATTGTAGTGTATATTACTATTGCATGGATACCCGTAAAATAATAGCTGTGGAGAGAGAAGATTTTTGTTAAGTACGAGTAAAGATTCATTTTATTAAAAGGGAACTGATGACACGAGGACAGGGGTGGAGCAAAGTGGGAGATGAAAGCCGGATTTTACAATACAGATAAGAGTTTATGAAGTATGGATTGAAGGTAAAGTAAAACCTCCCAAAAATATCTACTTCTTTTGCGGGTTATCAAAAAGTGTATTTAGTAGTAAAAGTAGAGAAGTACCGGAACTTAAAGATATAAAAAGGTATTATGTGTCAAGTATATAAGATTATAAAAAGTGGTATCCTATTTATCCTGTAATAGAGACCCGACTGTCTTACCTAGGTGGATATATCCAGCTGGATTTATAAATATATACGATATGTCGGATGAACCGGTTTGGTAAAGGCGAAAAATAATTATTGGAGGCGTTATACTGAACTTATAGTTGGAAATTAGTAATATTATAGAGTATGTTGGCATTAAAGAGCAGGGATATTTCTTTAGGAGTATATTTACATTTATATGAGTTGGGGGATTTAATAATTAAATATGAGAATAGTTTTACTATATACTATGATTCAGTATTTGAGAGATTTTAGTACACAGAGAAAAGGTTTGAACCATGCAAAACAACAGATTAAAAGGAAAATCAAGGAAGCTGTTTTTCATAGTGTAAGTATATTAATAATTGTTGGAATTATATATCCTTTCATTAATAGTATACACAGTTAGAACTTCGGAAAAGAATTTGTTAAAGTTATGAATTCTCATGATTTAAATAGATATGATAGATATTTTACCTGATACAATATTCATAATTAATGGAAAAGAATCAGGTATTCTGATGTTCGTGAAAAGATTGTGGAGTTTAACATCAAAAGGAAGATAGTTTTTATGCACAACGGATGTACCGTTTGACACAGAATATGTGGATTACTTTAAAAAGCAAGAATTCCAAAGTCAAACACATGGGGGATTGTATCAAAATATGGAAAATAATAATGTTGAAGTCAGTATTGACAGTATCTTAGTTTTAAAAAGATATGGATTGGTTTTAGAGTGGAAGAGGTTGGATTTAAATAATGTTTACTGATAAAGGCTCAAGAACAATATAAAGATATGATTATATATTCTCGAATTAAGACGAAGTGTCTCTTAAAAGTTTTCGTCAGAGAAATACATTATTTTTGTTTAGTGTCATATGGAGTATATGAAATACAGAAAGATCTACTAAAGTTGGTAGCTGTTTTGTAGAATGAGAATATTTTATGCCGGATGTATTGGCTTTGATTCACACAGTCGTTACCGGTATGACTCATTTTATATAACCATTTTCACAAAATAGAAAAGTTCACTTCAAATTGGCGTACTTATAACAATTCTAAATAGACTGCTAATTAGCATAGGTTTTGCAGGAACTTGTTCATGTTATATATTACTGTATGATGTCTGTTTGAAGGGTAGCTACTCCCCAGCTCCTTACGAACTATCTATATAATAAACCGCCGCTCCCAGCGGAAGCCTCAGTTTTGAATGGCAGACCTTTATATAAGGCATCCTTTTCAAAGGGATTTAATTCAGAGGCTTTATTTCTGAAGGTTTCTATGTGTTCTGACATATATGCACCTACGCAGCCTCAAGTATCACATCACAGTCATAGCACATTCTAAGGTTATGAACTGCTATGGCAAGGTAGTCCATATACTCATCAAGGCATTTATAAGACCTTTGTTCTTGCCGGCTTTCACCTCTTCAAAGAAGGCATGGAGATCTCCGCCTGTAAAATCTGACAAAATAGAGGCGCAACAATAAGCATCAAGACAGCCCGCCCTGTTACAATAACATTTGCGTCCTCTTGGAACTCATAGTCATGTGACCGAATTCACAGCCTCTGCCGTGCTGTCCGGTATATATGCTGTGTCCGTTCATATTGGCACCGCCCACGCTGCTGCTAAGGGATAGATATACTATGGGTTCACTGCCGCTTTGCCTCCAGCTTTCAGCAAGCCCTGCCGAATTGGCATCATTAAATAAAAGCAGGGGGAAGTTTAAGTACTTGCAAAAGAATATAGTGAATATCGGCTGAAGCATTTATAACCTCGGCATAGGAGATACTTTTTGGTCGGAGCTTATTATAACGGGAAGCGATATACCTACGCCCAAAATCTTTGAAGTATCCGCAACATAAGCCGTCAATATCTTTTCAAGCTCACTTTGTAAAGTTGAAAAGTAAGTATTATCCTCTTGATAAGACATTCTTATCTACTATGAGCTATTATATTCAAATTCAAATCTATAAGCACTATGAAATGTGATTTTTGTAATATCTATACCTACAGAAAAGGAATTTATCGGCTACACAGCTGAATATAGTGGCTTTTCTGCCATGTCGAACTTAAAATTCCTACTTCTATACATATCCGTTTTGTAAAAGTTTTAGACAGGGTTTTTGGTTAAGTGTAGGCAGACTTATAGAAAGTGAAAAGCTATATCCTGTCTTGAAGATTCTCCATTGCATATATATCTGTAGATATCACCCATATTTTGGAAATGCTTTTCAAAAGTATCCATATATTCTCCAAAATTTTCAGCTATAACAATGCTATAAAATTAATCAAGTGTAAATGCCTAAAATGCATTAAAACAAGTATCAATACAATGCTCAAAACCTATTAAACAAGTATAAATGTCTAAAATACATTAAACAAGTATCAATACAATGCTCAAAGCGTAGTTAAACAAGTATAAATGTCTAAAGTGCATTAAGCGAGTATTAATGCAAATGCTCAAAAAGCACATTAATTAAGCATTAACACCTAAATAGTGTTAATCAAGCAGTAGCAATTCTAAAGATATACTAACTCATTATCAAAGACAGTCAATGTTTGAACAACATAAAATAAAGTATTTTTACAAATGTAAAAAGCTTTGAAACTTAGTTTAATTAATAACAAAAGCCCTTATTATATGCAAAAGTTAACAAAAACGCAGTGTAAAATAATATATTTAGCACAAACTTTTTGTAAAAAGATTGATAAAAGATAAAAATGTTTATACTTATCTGACTGAGGAATAAAACTATATCCGCTCAATAACTTTCAAAGAAATAGGTATTATGGATAAAAGATAAAAATGAAAGCTTAGCAAAATCGAAAAGTTCCTTTCGGGTGTAAAAGCACTTGACGGTATAGAGTTTTTCGGTAAGGGAAGGTACTGTTCATGCTTTTATGTGGTGAGAACGGTGCAGGGAAAGTCCACACTTATGAAAATTATTATGGGACTATATAAGGCGGATAAGGGAAGCATCTTCTTAGATGAAAAAGAAGTTGAAATTAAAGAGTCCTATACAGGCAAGAGACTTAGGTATATCTATGATAGCACAGGAGCTTAGTTATGTACCCGAGCTTTCGGTCGAAGAGAATCTGTTTTTGGGAAGACTTCCTGTAAAGGGTTTCGGCATGATTGACTGGAAGAAGATAAGGCAGGAAAGTAAAAAGTTTTTGGAAGAAGAGAACTTGCACTTAAGCCTTGGCAAAAAGCTTAAAACACTTACGGTTTCAGATATACAGATACTTGAGATCATAAAGGCGGTTACCAATAACACAGAGATAATTATTATGGATGAGCCGACTTCGTCTATAACACAGTCTGAGGTGGAAAATCTATTTAAAAAGATAGAGGAACTCAAGCAAAAAGGAGTATCAATAATCTATATATCCCACAAGATGGATGAGGTATTTAGAATAGCTGATGATATAAGTATATTAAGAGACGGTAAGGTGGTGGCATCGAAGAAAGCCTCCGAATTCGACCTTGAAAGTGTTATTTCTTTAATGGTAGGAAGAAAGATTGAAAATGCCTATCCTAAAGAAGAGGTGGAGCTTGGTGAGAAAGTTTTAGAGATAGATAAGCTAAGCAGGATAAGTTATTTGAAGATGTTGATTTTATGTTAAAAAGGAGAAATAGTGAGGTTTTGCAGGGCTTGTGGGAGCAGAGCAGAACCGAGGTCATGGAGCGGTATACGGACTTGACCACAAAGACAGCGGTACTGTTAAGATAAAGTCCAAAGAGGTTAATATCAAAAAACCTGCGGATAGTATAAAAGAAGGTTTGATTTTACTGTCAGAAAGCAGAAAAGATGACGGTATAGTTCCTGTAAGAAGTGTTATGGAGAATGCCAGTCTGGCAAGTTTACAAAAGTTCATATATTCGGGCTTTGCTCATAGAAAGAAGGAGAGGAATGCCGTATATGAAAGTTTTATGAAAATGAATGTAAAAACTCCCACTCTGGACACACCTATATCAAGTCTATCAGGAGGCAATCAGCAGAAGGTTCTTTTATCCAGATGGATGCTTAGCGAACCGGATATACTTATACTTGATGAGCCTACCAGAGGTATAGATATAGGAGCTAAGTTTGAAATATACAAGCTTATGACGGATATGGTAAAGGAAGGAAAGGCTATAATTATGGTATCTTCCGAGCTGCCGGAGCTTATAGGTATGTGTGACAGGATCTATGTGATGAATAAGGGGCATATAAGCGGTATGCTTAACAGAGACGAGTTTTCTCAAGAAGACATCATGAGATATGCTACCGGATTATAGTGCTTACAGTTTGGTCCTAAACCGATTCTAAATGGTAATTTTGTGAAAAGAAATCTGTTTGAAATTAGTGCTATTGTACTTATTTGAAACAGGTTGATAATTAGAATAAGTTATACCGGGACATCAAAAACTAAAATACGGAGAAAGATAAAAATGAAAGATAGAGTATCCTATTTTACAAAAACAGGAATATTTGCGGTGCTGGCGCTTATGGCGTGCAGCTTCAGTAAGGACTTTTTAAAAATACAACAACCTGATCAATGTTGCCAGACAGCTTTGTGTAGGCACACTTATAGCATACGGAGAAATGTTGCTTATCATAAGCGGTTTTTGGATCTGTCGGTGAGGTTCCGTGCTTGCACTTTCAGGTGTAGTATCCATTATGGTATTTAAGTCAAGCGGCAATATATTGGCGGCTTTAGTAACCGCTCTTTTGATAGGAATAATATGCAATATAGTTAATGCCTTTTTTGTAGCCCAGCTTAAAGTGCCGGCATTTATAGCCACACTTGGTATGATGCAGGTTGCAAGGGGTATAGCTCTTTACATAACCGGAGGAAAGAATATACTGCAGCTTGGTAACTATGTTAAGGTAGGTCAGGGTATGTTAGGACCGGTTCCTGTACCTGTAATAATAGTAGTATTTGTAACAGTCTTGGTATGGTGGCTGCTTAATCATACAAGATACGGAAGAAGTTTATATGCTATAGGCGGTAACAGAGCTGCGGCAGAGGCAAGCGGAATAAACTCAAAAAGAAGTATATACTTGTCATATATTATTAACGGTGCTATGGTAGGACTTGCAGGAGTTATATTTATGGCGAGAAATAACGCCGGACTGCCTAACGGAGCTGTGGGTTATGAAATGACCGGACTTACGGCTGCTATAGTCGGAGGTACTTCATTTACCGGAGGTATAGGAAGTGTCAGCGGTACTGTTGCCGGTGCATTTATTATAGGTTTCCTTGAAAATGTTATGAACTTAATAGGTGTTAACGCTTATATACAGCAGATTATAGAAGGTCTTATTATTGCACTTGCGGTAGCTGTGGATATAACGGTTAAGCTTAGGAAATCAGGCAGAGTTATTATAGTAAAGGAAAAAAAGTAATTAGTGGATAGTTAAAACTTACCACTGCTTTAATAAAGGAGGAAGAAGGATATGAAATTAAGAAAGTTAGGCAGTATGGCTTTGGCAGCTTTTATGGCTGTATCACTTGTTGCATGTAGTTCGGGAAGTACAGCTTCATCAGCTGCAGGGAGATAGTGCTGCAAACTCGGAAAGTGCGGCAGCAGACAGTACCGGCAGGGTATGTTTTGTTGCAAGAGCGAGTGCGGATACATTTGCGGCATGGCTTATGGACGAAATGAAGAAAGAGTCTGAAAAGTACCCTGAAATAGAGCTTTTCATCTGCGTAAGCGGTGAAGGCGATGACAACAAGGAAAACGGTCTTTTGGAAGACTGCATTACCAAGGAATACGATTTGGTAATAGTTCAGTCTAACAATAATGCTGCACAGGCACCTTATGTGCAAAAACTTTTAGAGGCGGGGATTCCTGTAATTACAACCAACCCTACCACACATCAGAGTGATTTGGACGGAAGCGACAATCAAAATGTTATGGAAGGAACAGGTACAGTTGACGCCGACCCTATAGAGCAGGCTAAGGTAAGTGCACAAAGAGCGGTAAAAGAAGTACCTCAGAATGCCAATGTGGTTATACTTAACGGACCTTCAGGAAACTTCCATGCAGACAAGAGAAGAGAAGCGTGGACAGAGTATTTCCTTTCAAAAAGATCGGATGTAAAGGTTTTATATGAGGACTATGCGAACTGGAACAGTGATGAGGCGCTTACACTTATGGAATCTTGGGTACAGGCAGGCACACATATAGATGCAATAATATCTATGAATGACAATATGGCGGCAGGTGCTATAGAAGCTATAAGAGACAACAAAGAGTATATAGGTGATGACGGCAAGGCTAAGTTCTTGGCATACGGAGTTGACGGAACCGCTCAGGGCTGCTTGCTTATTAAAGAAGGTTTGCTTACATCTACAGCATTACAGTCAGCAGCAGATCTTGCAAAGAAGAATATGGAGTATGCAAGTAAGGTTGTAAAGGGTGAACTTAAGGTGACCGAAGTAAATGATTATGTAGATGCACCACAGATCAATGCGGAAAATGTTGACGAGTATCTTAAGATATATGTAGAAAACGGAGAGATATCAGAGGCTGATATAAAGTAAAAAAGGAGGAAGCTTATGAAGATGCAAAAGGCTGCTTTTATGAGGGGAACTGACAAAATGATACTTAAGGAGATAGAAGTTCCTTCTATAAAAGATGATGAGGTATTGGTTTCATTGGAGTATGTAGGTATATGCGGATCTGATGTGCATTACTATCATCATGGAAATTGCGGTGCGTATAAGGTTGATTTATCACAGGATTATATGCTCGGGCATGAATGTGCCGGTACTATAAGCGCTGTAGGTAAGGCTGTAAATGATTTAAAAGTGGGAGATAAGGTAGCACTGGAGCCGGGTATTACCTGTGGAAAGTGTGAGGCTTGTAAGTCAGGGCATTATAACCTCTGTCCCGATGTGGTATTCTTAGCCACACCTCCTGTAGCAAGGCTGTAATGAGGAATTTATAGCATTCCCGGCTGATATGTGTTTTAAGCTTCCTGAAAATGTGTCTACAAAGGCAGGAGCATTGATAGAGCCGCTTTCCGTAGGATTTTATGCAGTAGAGCAAAGTGAGATGAATACCGGTGATACCGTAGTTATACTGGGTTCAGGCTGTATAGGTCTGGTTACCTTACTTGCAAGTAAGGCAAGGGGTGCCGGACTATAATAGTAGCCGATCTTGTTGAAGCAAGACTTAATAAGGCTTTGGAGCTTGGTGCAACCCATGTGATCAACTCAAAAGAAGTTGATGTATTTGAAAAGGTTAAGGAGATCACCGGAGGAAGAAATGCCGATATAGTATTTGGAAACTGCCGGTTCTGCGGTAACTATAGCTCAGACGCCTTTCCTTACAAGAAGGGGAGGAACTGTAGTTTTAGTCGGTATAGCCGCACAGGAAGAAATATCTTATAACTTTGCACAGGTTATGGATAAGGAGCTTACTATTAAGTCGGTGTTCCGTTATAAAAATATCTTCCCTAAGGCTATAGCGGCAGTAGGAAGCGGTGCAATAGATGTTACTTCTATCGTTACACATGAATTTGCGCTTGATGATATCCAAAAAGCGTACGATGAGGCTGTTAATAATAAAGAAAACCTTGTGAAAGGCTGTAATTAAGATAAAGTAATGTATTGTGCTTTACAGTTTAGCCGGCTTATGTATCTTCGTCAAAAACTGAAAATGTTTAATTTTATTTATAAATCAGATGAAGATGAATGCCGAAAGTAACGAGTGTATATGTAATATACAACTAAAAGCAAGTATTCCGTTGCTATATTATACATATATCTAAGCTACCTGAACTGTAACATATTGTGTGCTACAGTGGCTATAGGGGAATTGGTTCCGATAGCCCTGCTACATTAAAGACAAAATAAAATACTGTCATATAGTTTTTAACTAAAGTAATAAAAGCTGTTGCAAGGAATATAGGTGTGCAGCAGCTTTTAGTATTTGAAAAATTTGTCTAATAATAATTTTGGAGGTGTATGCGTGTTTGTAGGCATAGATTTGGGAACTTCGGCAGTTAAGCTTTTGTTGATGAATGAAAGCGGAAAAATAGAAAAATAGTATCAAAAAGAGTATCCTTTGTATTTGCCTAGGCTCTGAGTGGTCGGAGCAAGATCCAATGATTGGTATGTCAAGACGCTTGAAGGAACTCAAGGAGCTTATACAGGGATTTGAGACAAGAGTTAAGGGCATAGCTGTGGCAGGGCAGATGCACGGTCTGGTGGTGCTTGATAAAAGAAGATAAGGTCATAAGACCTGCTATACTGTGGAATGACGGGCGTTCCAAGTCTCAGACCGACTATCTTAACAATGTAGTAGGTAAGGATAACTTATCAAAGTACACTGCCAATATAGCCTTTGCCGGTTTTACAGCTCCTAAAATACTTTGGCTTAAGGAAAACGAGCCGCAAAAATTTTTGAAAAATAAAGAAGATCATGCTTCCTAAAGACATATAGTGTATAAGCTCAGTGGAAACTTTACTACAGATTATTCCGATGCCTCAGGTATGCTTTTACTTGATGTAAAGTCTAAAAAGTGGTCAAAGGAAATGCTTTCAATATGTGATATAAATGAGGAAATGCTGCCTAAGCTTTATGAAAGTTATGAAAGTGTAGGTGCCTTAAAAACCGATATTGCGTCGGAGCTTGGCATAAAACAAAAGTTGAGGTGGCGGCAGGAGCTTCTGATAATGCGTCAGCGGCTATAGGGTACAGGGAATCACTAGCCGGTGCAAGTTGTAACTATATCTCTTGGAACCAGCGGAACTATGTTTATCCCCGCCTATGAATTTAAAGTTGATCCTAACAATGCATTACACTCATTTGCACACGCAGACGGTTATTATCATCTTATGGCTTGCATGCTAAGTGCCGCCTCCTGTAATAAATGGTGGATGGAAGATGTGTCAATACTAAAGATTATACTAAAGAACAGCAAAACTTTGATAAGCTTGGATCTAATGAGGTATTCTTTTTACCCTATCTGATGGGTGAGCGTTCTCCGCATAATGATACTAAGGCGAGAGCAGCCTTTATAGGTATGAGTATGAATACAAAGAGGAGATATGACACAGGCGGTCGGTGAGGGAGTGCTTTTTGGCTTAGAGACTCCTTGGAAGTGGCTAAAAACTGGGCATCGGTTTTTGAAAGAACCACACACTTGCGGCGGCGGTGCAAAAAGTAAGCTGTGGAGGCAGATGAGTGCCGATATTATGAAGCTTGAGGTTGATTTGGTAGAGACTGAAGAAGGACCGGCTTATGGTGCTGCAATACTGGCAGGGGTTGCCTGCAAAGAGTTTGAAAATGTGGAGTCGGCTTGCAAAGGCTCTTATAAGGTGCAAAAGAGCATATAAGTGTCAATCAAAGAAGCTGCAAAAAGATATGATGAAAAATACGAAAGATTGCAAGATCTGGATCCTGCATTAAAGGGACTGCTTTTGTTAAAAGTAGATAAATATTATAAGCTAAGCATAGCTTTGTAAACTTATGTAAGACGGTAGAAGTAAAAACTATCGTCTTTTTATGTGCAGGGCGGTTTAGGAAACTATCGCTTTTCGGCTAACAAAGACCTGTAAGCGAGTACTGAGACTAAAGGCACCCTACTTGATTTTTGCATGAAAACACTCTCTCCTACTTTTCTTCCCGCTACTTTTTATGCTATAATAATCAGATTATTGATAATTTAATTATTAATAAAACTTAGTAGGGAGGAAGTTATGGCAGTTGCTGACAGCAGTATTGACCCGAAACTTTTAGAAAGCGCAAAGAAGGAGTTTCTTGAAAGAGGTTTTGAACTTGCCTCGTTAAAGGATATTTGCGACAGGGCACAGGTAACCACCAGACCTTATACAACAGATACAAGGGCAAGGAAGAGCTTTTTGCAAGGTAGTTGAAGAAACCGTATTAAGTATAGAAGATGCGAGAAGTAAACGCTCAAGTATAGACCTTGAAGCGGCAAGCGATGAAGACTTAAAAAAGATGTGGAAGATGAATAAAGAAGGTTTGTACTGGTGGTTTGAGTTATTTGAAAAGCATAAAGACGGAGTGATACTGCTTATCAGATGCTCGGCAGGTACAAGATATGCCAATTTTAAGCATGACTTTGTTGAAGTGGTTACGGAAACCTCGTATGAAATATATGAAGAGATGAAAAGACGCAAACTCACAAGTAAAAATATATCAAAAAAAATAATGCATACAGTTCATTCAGCTTATTTTGAAATGGTATATGAGCCCTATGTGCACGGTTTTTCATGGGAAGAAATCTGTGAGATCATTGATGCGATGATGAATTTATTGGATTTTTGAAAAATTTGATCGGAATAAAATAGGAGGTCTTATGTTAAATATTATTTTGAAGTACGGAATTAAAGAAAGAAGTTTACTGTAAGAGCTGCAATATATATGTTTATAGGCACTATATTCAGTATAGTTCCTTATTTTTCTTATATAGAATGATAGACAGCCTGTTAAATAAGGAGAAATATCATGGAATCAGGCATTTAGCTACATCGGAGGGATATTTATATCACTTTTATTTTTGTACACTGCTATACCTTAGGCAAAAAACTCCCATATTGCAGCCTATAATATTTTAAAAATATAAGAACAAGCCTTCAGCAAAAACTTGAGAAAAAGCCGCTTGGTTCTATACAGGAGTTAGGTACGGGTAACTTGAAGAAAATGTTTGTGGATGATATCGACTCTATGGAGCTTTTACTTGCACAGCACTTCCCGAAGGTATAGCCAACTCCTTAGTACCCATACTTTTTATATATAGCCACATATTTATAGTGGATCTTTAGGCTTGGGCTGCTCTCACTTATTACTCTGCCTATAGGGATTTGGGCTATGGGAACTATGTTCAGTGTAGGAACAAAGTACATGAACGACTACTATACGGCAAGGGTAAAGATGAATAATACTATTATAGAATATATAAACGGTATGGAAGTGGTCAAGGTTTTTAATAAGGACATGGACTCTTATAAAAATATAGAGAAGACGTAATTAATTACAGAGATTTTTACCCTGTTTTGGTACGGGCTTTGCTGGACATGGATGGCACTTTATACGCAGTAGTTCTTCCGGCACTGGCACTTTTTATGCTGCCTGTCGGGGCTTGGATGTGTATGATAGGCATACTTTCTCCGTCAAAACTTATACTTGCTCTTTGCCTGTCATTTGCTGTGGGAGTACCTCTTCTTAAGGCTATGAGTTTTATGGGTGTAATACCTCAGCTTGCTAAAATCAAAGAAAGCCTTGAGCAGATGATGGACTTAAAGCCGCTTAAACAAGGGAGCAATGCATTTGCGGCGAAAAATTTGACATAGATTTTAAGTCTGTAGCTGCCTATAAAGAAACTAAGGTTTTGCAGGACATTAATCTGCATATAAAAGAAGGAACTATGACGGCATTGGTAGGAGAGTCCGGCTCGGGAAAAAGTACACTTGCCAAACTTTTTGGTACATTTTTTTATGATGTAAATGAGGGTAGTATAAGTATAGGAGGACAGGATATTACAAGTATAAATCAAAAAGAACTTAACGAGCAAATCTCCTATGTGGCACAGGAGCAGTTCCTTTTTAATACAAGCCTTTATGAGAATATAAAGATAGGCAAACCTTCCGCAAGCAAGGAAGAAGTACTTGAGGCGGCTAAGAAAAGCACAATGCATGGAGTTTTTGGAGCGTTTGGAAAAGGGTATAGATACCATGGCAGGGGATGGAGGAAAGTCTTTATCTGGAGGTGAGAGGCAAAGAATCTGCCTTGCGAGGGCTATATTAAAGGACGCACCTATTATAGTACTGGATGAGGCTACAGCTTTTATAGATCCTGAAAATGAAGATAAGCTTAATTTGGCTATCTCTGAAATTATAAAGAATAAGACGGTTATAGTTATAGCACATAGGCTTAGTTCAATACAGTCAGCCGAGCAGATTTGTGTACTTTCAGAGGGCAAGATAATAGCCTGTGCTGCTCATGAAGAGCTTATAAAAGATTGTGCCGAGTATAAAGCCTTGTGGGATAAATCAGATGAAATTATGAACTGGAAAGCAATGCGGAGGTGTAGAATATGCTTAAATTTATGCTGAGAATATTTAAAATGTCCGGAAAATATAAAAAAAGTCTTATACTTGCCATATTTATAAGCTTTATAAAGGCAATGATGATGAAGGTACCGGTTATAATGACGGTGATTTTTATAGAGCTGTATACAGTAAAACTCTTAATACTCGCATTTTGCATAAAAAGTGCCATAGTGCTTACAGTTGCACTTGTTTTACAATATCTTGCACAAAATATATCAGACAGGTTACAGGCTCTGCCGGTTATAAGATCTGTGCAGACTACAGATTAAGACTTGGTGAGACATTTAAGAAAAACTTCCCATGGGTTACTTTTACAGAGGGTAATATGGGGAAAATAAAGTCGGTTTTATCTACAGATATAGTATTTATAGGAAGAAAGCAGCATGAATGTAATGGCTGATTTGATAAATTATCTTTGCAGCTATCCTTATGATTGTTTTTATGTTTAATTTTTAATATAGAGGTAGGAGCGGTGAGCTTAATATGCTCTGTACTTATTTACCTTTATGGAATTTATATGAGAAAGTCCGCCATGGCTGATTCCGCTTTTAAGACAGGAAAAAAGCGAAGAACTTACCGAATCCGTACTTGACTTCGTATCAGGCATAGGAGTTATTAAAAGCTACAATATGCTTGAGGAGTCCTCGGAAAAACTAAGTGGTATATTTGATGACAGTTGCAAGACAAGTCTTAAGTTTGAAGCTGACTTTACGCCCTTTGTTTGGGGACTGCACTTTATCTATGCTTTAACAACCGCTATGCTGCTGCTTAGTGCTACGAGGGTATATATGAACGGGAGTATATCAATAGTTTACTATATGGGCATATTACTCTTGCCATAGATATTTTTGCGCCCTTAAAGGCATTTTTCCAGCAAATCTTAAGACTTACCGTTATGGAAAGTTGTCTTAACAGAATGGACGAGGTATTTTTAGAAAGGCAACTTCTTGATAAAGCGGAGTATACACTTGATGAAACTAAAAGAAAATACTAAAGAGATTGAGTTTTGTGATGTGCATTTTGCCTATGATAAAAAGAAGTACTTAAGGGTATAACATTTGATATAAGGAAAAATACCATGACCGCATTGGTAGGGACCTTCGAGAGCGGAAAGTCTACTATAGCCTCTTTGATAAGCAGGTTTTGGGATGTAAGCTCGGGTAGGATACTTATAAGAGGAAGGGATATAAGTAAAGTTTCTCTTTCCGAGTTGATGAAAAATATAAGTATGGTATTTCAAAGAGTGTATCTGTTTCAGGATACGGTATACAATAATATAGCTATGGGAAGACCGGGGGCAAACAAAGAAGAAGTTATAGAGGCGGCTAAGAAGGCAAGGTGCTATGAGTTTATAAACAAGTTGGAAAAAGGATTTGATACGGTTATAGGTGAGGGAGGAGCCACTCTTTCAGGCGGTGAAAGACAGAGGATCTCCATAGCAAGGTGTATATTAAAGGATGCACCGATAGTTATACTTGATGAGGCAACGGCAAGTGTAGATGCGGACAATGAAAGACTTATACAAGAGGCGATATCCGAGCTTTGTAAGGGGAAGACTTTGATAGTTATAGCTCACAGGCTTAATACTATAAAAGATGCCGACCAAATACTTCTTGTCTCAGAGGGAAGTATAGTAGAAAGGGGTACACATAAGGAACTTATGGATATGGACGGTATTTATAGGAGATCTGTAGAGTTAAGGCAGAGGGATAGGGGATGGACTGCAATTAAATAGTCACGCACTTGCCTATGTTTTTGATCTCACACACTCATAAAAAAGCAAATCATTTTTGGTATACTTATTTTGGTTAATGATGAATCGGTGTAACTCTATTTCTAAATAATAATTTTATAAAAATAACATCTGTTTTTGAAATTCATGTCATCATGCTGATTTGAAATAGATTGCTAATTAGTGAGTTATACCGATACATCGTTTTGCATACATATTGTATTAACGGGGTATCGGTGCTCGAAAGATTGAGGTACAAGAAAAATTTTTATAGTATCGAAAGGAATTTAAAAACCGGGTAGTAGGTAACAAAAAGCGCACTTGATAAGTAGATGATGTGCCCCTAAAAAGTCTAACTTTTTGGGGCGGTACATATATACTTAATCAAGTGCTTTTTGTATACATAAACTTATTTTCAACTTGTAACAAATGCCTTACTTTTAACAAAGTTTGTATTTACATAGGCTATGAAAAAGCTTAAACTTAAGGTACAATAAATGTCGCAATTATTCTAAAACCGATTGCCAAAATAAAAGGAGAATACTGTAAAGGTGAGTTATACATCAATGTAAAAAGATGTATAATAAATACATTAAAGATAGCACTCTCGGCAATAGTTGCCATAGAAATAGCGGAGTTTTTAAACTCGACAGTTTTATATCGGCGGGTATTATAGCTATATTAAGTGTGCAGTCCCAATACCAAAGCAGGAGACCCTAAAGGCTGCAATTGCTAGGATCTTAGCTTTTTAAGTGCGCTTTTGATATCCCATACCTCTTTAAGCTTTTGGGATTCAATTCCTTAGGTTACGGGGGTGTATTTGCTTTTAGATGTAGGTGTATGTGTATTTTTCGGCTGGACTGCGGCTATAACTATTAATGCCGTACTTATTTCCCACTTTTTACTTGCAGGAAGGATGGATACACAAATACTTATTAATGAAAGTTTGCTTTTTGTGATAGGAGTGGCACAGGTTTTACTGCAAACCTTCATCTTAGAAAAAATATTTATCAGATGGAAGAGCTTAGGGACAGCACAGATTCAAGTATACTGAGATATTTGGTGCATATATCCAAAAGTGTGGCAAATAAAAAACTTAGAGAAGAAGGAGAGGAGCTTTTTAACAGATTAAACTCGGATATAGAAAGGGCTAATTTTGTAGCCGAGGAGAATCATAAAAAATCAATTCAACCTTGATGACACCTATGATTTGGAATATATAAATATGAGAAGGAATCAAGCAGCATCTTCTTTACGAAATGGACAAGATAGCAAGAAGTATAAGTCTTAAAAACCATAAGTACGGACAGGGTGGAGGATTTCATACTTGCCTTGGAAAGAAGAAATTATGAAAGGGCAAGTGAGCTTTTGAAGAGTTCTATGAGCTGGATGCGTCAATGAAGAGTATACCCTACCTGTAAGCCGACCGGAATTTGAGGACAGGGCAAGGCTATCTATAATGCGACTTCTTGAAGAGAGTTTTTACAGGCAAAATCGGAGTTTGCAAGTACAATAATTAAGGTAGTGTAATCTGAAGCACAGTCCTTAGTCTGCCCTGGAAGTAGGAAGGCTATAGCCTCAAAAAGGGTGTCCATCGTGAGGTGGAATCTGAATAAAGTAGGATGGAAAATCTTTGGTCTGACGAATAGAAACTGCATGTAAGGATGCAGCTAATGATAAAGCCGGTGAACAAACCGAAGTCCAATAACTACTTGGAATTGTGGAGGATTAGCACATGAAAGATGAGAATGCTTTTACACTTATGGATGAAACAAATATCACTAATCTGATTTATACCATCTCGTGGAAACAAGTAATGCTTGATAGTGACTTAGCCGGTTTGTGTACCAAGTTTGAGACTAGAGTCTTTAATCAGGCGGTCAAGCGAAACTCAAATAGATTTCCGGAACACTCTGTTTTCAATTAACAGAAGAAGAGTATAAAAACTTGAGATCACAATTTGTGACCCTCAAGTGAAGACAATACCATGGCGGCAGAAGGTATATGCCTTTACGCATTTACAGAACAAGGCATTGCCATGCTTTCTGCTGTGCTTAAAAGTGATATTGCAGTAGAAATAAGCATAAGGATTATGAATAGCTTTGTAGAGATGAGAAAATTTCTGATCCCAAATCAGCAACTCGGGCTGGATAGAGGAGTTGAAACAGCTAGAAAGCTGATACTCGAAGAAGTATTCAGTTATATTGCGAGCAAGCAGAGGTAAAACAAAAAGATCTTTTTGATGGTCAAATCTATGATGCCTTTAGCTTTATTATAGATCTCAATTGGAAAAGCACAGAGCAAACTGATCTTGATTGATAATTATGTGGATGTAAATACTCTTAACATGATTTGTAAGAAAACACAGGTGTTGATGTATTAATTGCAACATCCGGAAAAGGAAGCTTGTCAACGGAGGATATCAACAAGTTTATGTTCAGTACCTCAAAATTAAGTGTAAAACGACCACGGATTTTCATGACCGTTTCTAATTATTGATGACGAAGAGGGCTATTTTATAGGTGCCTCAATAAAAAGACGCAGGCAAGAAGAGTTTTGCGATAACAAAGATTGAAGATGGAAAAATGGTTCAGAATTTGATAAATAAGGTAAGGTAAGGTAGATATGGTGAGTTTATCAGAAATAAAAATGTAACAATGGAAGTTTTAAGTAAGATTTGTAATGTTTTAAACTGTACTTTTAGATTATATTATGGGATTTGAAGAGGATGGTAAATAATGGCTGAAAAACAATGCAAATATAGGCTTTGAAAAACAAATTTGGGATGCAGCTTGTGTTCTTTGGGGGCATATTCCTGCCGCTGAATATAGAAAGGTAATAGTTGGACTTATTTTTCTTCGTTATATATCCAGTGCCTTTGAAAAACGTTACGAGGAACTTTTGGAAGAAGGGGCGATGGTTTTGAGAACGATAGAGATGCCTATGCAGAAGAAAAATATTTTCTTTGTGCCGGAAGAGGCTCGTTGGAGTAAGATTTCTGCTGCAGCACATACAGCTGAAAATTGGAAATAGTGATTGACAATGCCATGAGGGCAATCGAAAAAAGAACAACTGAGCTCAAAAATGTTTTGCCTAAGAATTATGCCAGCCCTGATTTAGATAAAAGAGTATTGGGGGAAGTTGTCGACTTATTTACTAACGAAGTAAAAATGGATGGAACAGAGGCAAGTAAAGATTTATTGGGCAGAACATATGAATATTGTATTGCTCAGTTTGCTGCCTATGAAGGAACAAAAGGGCGGTGAATTTTATACGCCCTTCAAGCATTGTAAAGACTATTGTTGCCATACTCAAAACCATTTTAATAATTGTCGTGTATATGATCCGTGTATGGGGAGTGGCGGTATGTTCGTACAGAGTGAAAAAGTTTGTACAGAGCTCATAGCAACAATCGAGGAAATATTTCTGTTTATGGACAGAATCTAATGCAGACACATGGAAGATGGCAAAAATGAATATGGCAATAAGAGGAATTGATGCTAATTTTCGGTCCTTATCATGCAGATACATTTTTAATGACATCCATAAGACATTAAAAATCTGATTTTCATTATGGCAAATCCACCATTTAACCTTTTCTAATTGGGGAGCGGACAAATTAAAAGATGATGTTAGGTGGAAAGTAGGAACACCGCCATCAGGGAATGCAAACTATGCATGGATTCAACATATGATTCACCACTTAGCACCAAATGGGAAAAATAGGTTTAGTACTTGCTAATGGTGCATTATCGTCTCAAACTTCCGGAGAAGGGAAATAAGAAAAAGATTATAGAAGATGATCTGGTGGAAGGTATTGTAGCTTTTTGCCTACACAGCTATTTTATAGTGTAACTATTCCGGTAACACTGTGGTTTATCACTAAAATAAAAAGCAAAAAGGAAGGACTCTATTTATTGATGCCAGAAAATGGGATATATGGTTGATAGAAAACATAGAGATTTTACAGAAGGAATACAAGAAGACGGAAGCCTTGGAGATATTGACTTATTGGCAAAAACATTTGAAGATTTCCAAAATGGAATACTGGAAGAGAAAAAAGGATTTTCTGTTATTGCTACGATAAAAGATATAGCAAAACATGACTATATCTTAACTCCCGGTCGATATGTGGGTATTGAAGAACAGGAAGATGACGGAGAGCCTTTTGAAGAAAAGATGACAAGACTTACCTTGAGCTTTCAGATATAGTTTAAAAAGTCTCATGAGTTGAAGAGGAAATTAGAAAGAAATTAGCGATTGGGTATGAAGTGTAAGTGGCAAATAAAGAAATTGTCAGAGATTGTAGATTTTAATCCTCGTGAGTCATTGCCAAAAGGAAGAATTGCTAAAAAGATTGGAATGGATAAATTACAACCGTTTTGCAGAGATATTATGTCATATGAAAATGAACCGTTTACAAGTGGGCTAAATTCGTAATGGCGATACTATTATGGCAAGGATAACTCCGTGCTTAGAAAACGGGAAAAATTGCCAAAGTTGATATTCTTGATGAAGGTGAAATCGGGTTTGGTTCTACAGAATATATCGTTTTTCGTGCAAAAGAAGGAATAGATACAGATTACCTGTATTATTTAGTATGTAGCCCAATTGTAAGAGAGCCGGCAATTAAATCAATGGTTGGTTCATCGGGTAGGCAACGAGTACAAACAGATGTATTAAGGAATTTAGATATTAAAGTTCCTTCCGTTGAAGAACAAAAAGTAATAAGTGGAATTTTAAGAGATTTGGATGATAAAATAAAACTTAACAATACAATAAACAATAATTTACCGCCTCATCCGTGCAACGCATGGATAGCTGCAAAGCAGCGTAGGCAGACACCGAAGACGGACGAATGCTTGTATACGGACGGCAAGGTGTCTGACAGAGGAGGTAACGAGGAAACTGCGGAGCAGTTTTCGAGTCTATTAGCAGCTTAAAAGTCGATGTTGGAGACATCAAGTTCGCCAGACATAAGTTTGGGTAAAAAGCGAGTCACGAGTTGTAGTTAATCGTACATTTTCATCTCGTGCCAGACCAATCATCTCAAAAATCGGCGTTACTGTGGCTGTGTAATTGCGGACATCATCAAAGACTAAGTTGCTTATTGCCATAGCAGCTTACATGCTGAGGATAAATGTGCGGCTGTGCAGAACGCCAGTTTGAGCATCGTATATTTCTTTCTGTCAGCTTTTAATAGCAGCATACCAAAAATATACATCATCTGTCATAGAACTGTCAATATAAGATGGGTCAGATGACCAAATTGGTACATATTCCATAAGCCAACATATCCCGAATTTGCACCTCGAAAGCAGATATAGCGTTAGAACAGGAGCAACTGTATTAGCTACATTATGATAAGTTGATGGTTCCAAACCTCCAGCAACGCTCGAACACTTTACGCAACACGGCGTTTTTGATAGTAAGCCCCTCGCTCTCTTTTAGGCGTTATGATATCTCCGATAGTATTTTCTCCATTTGATATACTTGGAAAATAGTACTGCAAAATTGCTAGCACTGCCTTCTAGAAATTGTGTTTACCAGCTATTCAGAATCAAAGCTATCTTATTGACCCTACGGTCAATAGCATCGCAAGTCTTCGACTTGCTCAAGTATGGTTTATCATAACTATCATGAAAAATATAGAAAGGGAAATTGCTATGACATTAGAGAATAAACTTGGTATTACTGATTCGGTAGAATTAGCTAAGGCCGAAGAAAAATCAGTAAAAAGAGCAATAGAACTATTTGAAAGCGGATATTTAAATAATCTTGAACATGGAACTTTTGAAATCACTAGCTGAAATACACAAATATTTATTTGATCAGATTTATGATTTCGCTGGACAAATAAGAACTGTTAATATTGCAAAAGGTAATTTCCGTTTTGCTCCGCTTATGTATTTGCGAGCAGCTCTTGAAAATATCGAAAAATGCCTCAGTCAACATATGATGAAATTATAGAAAAATATGAAATGAATGTTGCACACCCTTCGTGAGGGAAATGGCAGAGAGTACAAGAATTTGGCTTGATTGATTTTGAAAAAGAGTTAGGTAAAGTTGTTGATTGGAGTCTTGTAGATAAGGAGGATTACCTTTCTGCGTGGAACGCAGTCCCGTTAAAAACTATTGAAAATCAAATATATATTAAAGCAGGCTACTGACAGAAAAATCAATGACCGTGAGATTTATATGAAAGGCATTGATCACAGCTATTATTACGAAGACTATTTTACATTTAAGACAAGTGATTTGTAACTAAAAACTTCTATCAGCGGCAGAAGTCGATGTAAAGAACAGCTGTTGCTTGTCAGTTCTCAATCAAAAAGGAGAAATGACGATGAAACAAAACTTAATCAAATGACATTGTTCAAGGCATGTTGCCATATTTGAACAACGCACAAAACGAAAAGTTGCAGGAGGTTTTGCAATATGTCTTTGCAGACTATGAGGTAAAGAGAAAAAGCAACAACAAGGGAAAAACTTCAAAGCAAAACTTTGTAGAACTGTTCTTATCGGCAAAACGCATAGAGGGTTGTTCCGAAAAGTCTCTTAAATACTATAAGGCTACGATTGAAGTTATGCTTGATGAACTACAAAAAGATGTCAAAACATATAGTTACAGACGACATTAGGGATACCTGACAGAATATCAGGAAAAGAAAATCAAGTGAAAGTTACAATAGACAATATCCGCCGTATTCTTTCAAGTTTCTTTGCTTGGTTGGAGGATGAGGACTACATACTGAAAAGCCCGGTACGACGTATACATAAAGTTAAAACCGGCACAAACATAAAGGAGACCTATTCTGATGAAACTTTAGAACTTATGCGTGATAATTGCACAGAACTAAGAGATTTAGCAATAATAGATATGCTTGCATCAACCGGTATGCGTGTAGGGTGAAATGCGTGCTTAACAGAAAATGATATTGATTTCAACGAGAGAGAATGTATATGTTCGGCAAAAGGCAGTAAAGAGAGAGTTGTTTATTTTGATGCAAGAACAAAGATTCACTTGCAGAATTATCTTAACAGTAGAATAGATGATAACCCGGCTCTGTTTGTATCATTGAAAGAGCCTGCATAAAAGGCTGAAATAGGTAGGGGGTTGAGGTGAGATTAAGGGAATATGGGAAAATTAGGGTTGCAAAAAGGTACATCCGCACAAATTCAGGCGTACTCTTGCAACTATGGCGATAGATAAAGGAATGCCTATTGAGCAACTTCAGCAGCTTTTAGGGCATAGAAAAATAGATACGACCTTGCAGTATGCTAATGGTAAAAGCAAAGCAAATGTAAAAATTGCTCATCGAAAAATATATTGGATAGAGAGGAAAATTGGATGGTAAATTGGAAAGAAAACCTTGGGGGAAGTAACATCGTTTATTACAAAAGGAATACCACCAAAATACTCAGACTATGAAAGTGAGAGCACTATTTGGGTACTAAATCAAAAGTGTAATAGAAACTTTGAAATATCGTACGCTGATGCAAGATTGCATGATTATAATTTTAAAAAGTTCCAGAAAATAAAATGCTGATGAATGGAGATGTTCTGATTAATTTACTGGGACAGGAACAGCAGGTCGTGTGGCACAGCTGCAAAATATTAAGAAAACTAACAACAATTGACGGGCATATGATTTTATTAAGACCTCACTGATGATATAGATTCGTATTATGGTTATGCAATAAAATCATGTCAAAGTCAAATAGAAGGACTTGCAGAAGGCTCAACAGGACAAACTGAGCTCAACTGCAAAAGACTACAAGATGAAATTATTATTAGTATCCAGTTGATAAACAGGAACAAAAGGTAACTAGCTTATTTTCTTTTTAGATTTAGACGAAAAGATTAAAATAAATGTGAAAATAAACAATAATTTAGAGCAGCAAGTCTAGCACTTTATCAATCTTGATGAAAATTTCCACCCACGGTAGTACTCGAAAGTGGAGAACAAAATTTCAACCATTGCGAGATATCATAGCGCCTAAAAGACGCGAAAGGGCTGACTCATCAAAGAAACGCCGTATTCCTGGAAAATGTTCCAGTTGCTACTGGAGGTTTGAACTATCAGAGCATACCATAATGAAGCATAAGCAGTTGCTCCTGTTCTGCTATATCGTGCTTCAGGGCACACATTGGATAGTTCAGCGATGGAATATACCAATTTGGTCATCTGACTCATCTTATATTGATAGTTCTATGACAGATGATGTATATTTTTCGTATGTGCTATTAAAAAGCGACAGAAAGAAATCATACGATGTCAAATCTGGTTCTGCACAGCCGCACATTTATCCCTCAGCATGATAGCGTGATGGCAATAAGCAACTTAAACTTTCGATGATGTCCGAAATTACATAGCCACATGTGAACGCCGATTTTTGAGATGATTAGTCATAACAAATGATAAAATGCACGATTAACTACAACTTCGTCGAGACACCTTTTACCCAAACTATGTTGGCGAACTTGATGTCTCCAACATCGACTTTGTTGCTAATAGACTCGAAAACTGCTCCGCAGTTTTCTCGTTACCGCCTCTGTCAGACACCTTGCCGTCCGTATGCAAGCATTCGTCCGTCTCGGTATCTCGCCTACGCTGCTTTTGTAGCTATCGTGCGTTGCACGGATGAGGCGGTAAATTATTGTTTATTATGGAGGAGTTAAAATGAAGTTTGGTGAAATAAAAAGAACAATATCCCTCCATTTGAAGTTGAAGATAGAGAGTTACAATTACTATTTAGCTTTTTCTTCATAAGGCACTCATGATAGATAGTTATTTGCTTTGAAAAATAACAAAAATAGTCAAAAATGGAAATGATTTTATTCGAGATTGAAAAAGAATACTACAAGTTTTATTCAAAGTTCCCCAGTGATAATAAATTGGAACAGTATAAACTTACAGAAAAAGATACGATAGGAAATAAAGATAGAGCTTTTTGTTTGTGTCAGGACAAAAAGGAAAGTGATTATGAGTGTTTTGTAAGACATCTTAGGAATGCCATTGCACACTGGATATGTTTTTATGAAAAACAAAAAGAATAGAATATTTTTATTATTTGAGGACTACAATAAAAATGGAAATCATATGGCGATTATTTTAGTTTCAAAAATCAGATTTGGAAAAATTAAAAAGAAATGGAGAAGGATATATAAATGTTTACCGAATCCGACTACGAAAACTCAATAATTGAATTATTTCAAAAACAACTTAGAATACGAATACGCATACGGTCCCCTGATATTGAAAGGATTTTTATAACCCATTATATGAGGAAGTTCTGCTCGACTCTCTGTATCGTTTGAATAAAGGTTTGCCAGATGACGCTATTCAGGATGCCGTATTCAAACTTAAAAACTTTGAAAACGGAGAGCTTGTACAGAAGAACTCTGTTTTCATGGACTACTTGCAAAACGGTATTCCGGTAAGATATTTCCTTGGCGGTGAGGAGCATCCTCTATCGTTTATCTTGTTGGACTATAAAAATCCTGATAATAACTCTTTTTGTACTTCATAATCAATGGACTTTTATTGAGAATAGTAAAAAACGTCCAGATGTAATTCTTTTATTAAACGGCTTGCCGGTCGTATTGGTTGAACTGAAATCTCCTTCCCGTGAAGAAACAGACGCATCCGAAGCGTATAGGCAACTTCGTAACTATATGCAGGAAATTCCTTCTATGTTTATTTATAATGCAATTTTAGTGTTATGAGCGATCAGTTGACATCAAAAAAGCCGGGACAATCACTTCCGGTGAAGACCGCTTCATGGAGGGAAAACAAAAGACGGTAATTATGAGAATACTCAGTATGCTCAGTTTGACACTTTTTGAGGGAATATTTCAAAAAGACACAACTGTTTGATATTATCAAGAACTTTATTTGTTTTTCAAATGAGGGGATTAATACTTATAAAAATTCTTGCCGGATACCATCAGTATTTTGCGGTAAGAAAAAGCTGTTGAATCAACAAAACAAGCTACTGTTACTGACGGTAAAGGTGGTGTGTTTTGGCATACACAAGGAAGCGGCAAATCTTTCTATGGTTTTCTATGCTCATTTGTTACAGGAGGTATTAGATAGTCCGACTATTGTTGTACTCACCGATAGAAATGACCTTGACGACCAGCTTTATAGTCAGTTTGCAAAGTGCAAAGACTTTTTAAGGCAAGAACCTTTACAAGCAGAAAGTAGAGAGAATCTAAAAACTTTGCTTGCCGGCAGACAGGCAAACGGCATAATTTTTACTACTATGCAGAAATTTGAGGAGTCTAACGAACCTCTGTCTGAACGCCACAATATTATAGTTATGGCTGATGAAGCTCATAGGGGACAGTATGGACTTGCTGAAAAGATTAAGATTACAAAGAATGAAGATGGTGATGAAGTAGCAAAGCGGGTTATCGGTACAGCAAGAATTATTCGTAATACACTTCCAAACGCTACATATATAGGATTTACCGGGACACCTATTTCTTCAAAAGACAGAAGTACTCGTGAGGTATTTGGCGATTATATTGATATTTACGATATGACACAGGCTGTTGAAGATGGAGCAACACGCCCGGTTTATTATGAGAGTCGTCTTATTAAATTAAACCTTGATCAAGCAACATTGAAGATGATTGATGCAGAGTATGATTTAATGGCTCTTAATGCAGATGATGAGGTTATTGAAAAGAGCAAAAGAGAACTTGGTCAGATGGAAGCAGTGCTTGGGAATGATAATACCATAAATTCGCTTGTTTGTGATATTCTTGAGCACTATGAAAATAATAGAGAGAATCTGCTTACCGGCAAGGCGATGATTGTTGCATATTCTCGCCCTATTGCCATGAAAATTTATAAGAAAATATTGGAACTGCGCCCGACTTGGACTGAAAAAGTGGAAGTTGTTATGACTTCCGGGAATAACGACCCGGAAGAATGGCGACAGATTATTGGTAATAAACATCATAAGAATGAGCTTGCAAAGAAGTTCAAAGATAACAACAGTGCTATGAAGATTGCTATTGTTGTTGATATGTGGTTGACGGGGTTTGATGTTCCTTCTCTTGCCACTATGTATGTTTATAAGCCTATGTCCGGGCACAATCTTATGCAGGCTATCGCTCGTGTAAACCGTGTATTTCGTGATAAAGAAGGTGGGCTTGCTGTTGATTATGTTGGAATTGCTACTGCTCTTAAGCAAGCCATGAATGACTATACTTCTCGTGATAAAAAGAACTATGGCGGATACAGATGTTGCAAAGGTTGCATATCCGAGTTCTGGAGAAATTATCAGTTTGCCGTGATAAGTTTCATGGATATGATTATACAAAGTTTATCAATGGTACAGACCTTGAAAGAGCAAAAACTATCAGCGGTGCTGTGAATTTTATCATAAGCAGAGAAAAAGTTGATGATAAAGATTCCTTCGTAAAAGAAGCCCTTATGCTTCATCAAGCCCTTTTTCTTTGTTCATCCTTAGTTGATGAAGATAATAGATTTGAAGCAGTGTTCTTTGAGGCTGTTCGAGTTCTTGTTCTCAGGCTTACCAATACCGGCGTTGGTAAAAAGATTTCCTACCTGAAATGAATGCAAGAATAAATGAACTTTTAAAACAGAGTATTAAAAGTGATGGCGTAATAAATTTATTTTCCGACATCAAAGAGGAGTTTTCTTTGTTTGATCCTAAATTCCTTCAGGAAGTCGCAAATATGAAAGAGAAGAACCTTGCAGTCGAACTATTGAAAAATCTGATTGCAGAGCAAGTTTCGGTTTATCGTAGAACAAATATTGTAAAAATCCGAAAAGTTCAGTGAGATTATGCAACGTGCTATCAATGCATATCTTAACGGGATGCTGACCAATGAAGAAGTTATAGAAGAAAGTCAAAGTTGGCAAAACAAATTACGGCGGATCAAAAAGAAGGTACAAACTTGGACTTACTGCTGATGAGCTTGCCTTCTATGACGCATTAACAAAGCCACAAGCAATCAAAGACTTTTATGAAAATGAAGAGTTGATTGCAATCACAAAAAGAACTTGCTGATACTCTACGTAAGAATAAGACTATTGACTGGCAGAAACGTGAGTCGGCAAGAGCTAAAATGCGTATGCTCATCAAAAAGCTTTTGAAAAACATAAATATCCGCCTGAAGGAATGGATGATGCCGTTCAGACTGTTATGACACAGTGTGAGCTTTGGACCGATAATTATAACTTTGAGGAAAAGGGTAATGTTTATTCATATAATAATCATACCGATGGAAGATTATTATTAGTAGCGGAAGATAGAGAGAAATATAAGTGATATAGACTGATTTTCATTAAAAATATATATTGAAAAGTGGAAATATGTCAATGTAAAAGGGATAAGGCAATCTGAAAGATATCAAGCATGTCAAAAGGATGGAAGCAAATATTGGAGTGTAAGAGAACTTGTTGATGTACTTGATTATTCTTAGCGGAGAAATTTTCAAAAAGTAATTGCTAGAGTAATGATTGCTTTGTGAATTATCTCTGGTAACTATATCCTAAAAATTTATCGTCAAATCCTTCACGCTTTTACAGAACAAGGTATTGCCATATTTTTGCCAGCGTAAAAGTGATATAACAATAGAAGTGAGTAGAAACACTAAAATTTTATACAAATTTAATACACTGGAATTTAAGATTGGTAGGGGTATAATGACTCATAAAATAATATAAGGAGGGTGTTACTGATGTTCGATAATAAATTAAGTAAGGTCTTAAACTCTTTCGGTCTATCAACTTTTTATTGCTGCTGTGATCTATGAGGATAGGAAAAAGTTTATTTGCTAAAAGAATATGAAGCTGCGTTTCATGGTTTTAATATACTGGGAATAGCTTTTTATAGTCTTAGCATTATTATTTTTCATAATGGAAAGGAGAAGTAACTTACCTTTCTTTTTATGGCAAGTCAAAGAGGCGGCTCTAATGCAAATTCATTTATAATAGCTGCTATAGGATTAAACTTCCTTAGCTTAAACAATGTGCAATTTATTATATATATGTTTGCCTTGATTTGTGCCATGCTATTACTTGCTTTATACTGTAAAAGCAAAGAGTTAAAAAGGTATTTATACAATATAAATTCACTGAAAAATAGCATAAATACCTTTTGCTTGCAAAGGTGTATTTTGTTGATTTTTAATATAAAGGTATATTTTTGTAATTTTTAATATAAACCATTTGGGAGATAGCGTAAGTATCTTTATTTTTCAAAAGGTATATCTTGGCGATTTTTAATATAAATACAATCCCGTAAGATAGCATAAATACTTTGCTTGTAAAATACATACTTTAATAATCTATAAAATATAAAATAAAGGGGCTGTTGCAAAATAGAAATCATGCATAAGATATAGCGGTATTTTGACGAAGTGTCATCTTTATATCTTGTGCAAAATCTTAAAATGTAGCAGCCCCTTTGGTTTTATATTATTTCACCAACTTTGATTAGTGCATTGTTTCTAAAATAAGCATATCAAACAACTTGTCTTTTTCCTGATTGCATACATCAAAACCTTTAGAGAAGCAAGTACCATACCTATATTTTTAATGTACTTATTATGCAAGCGATACACTGGTGTAATGTATCATTGATATTTAATTAATATCAGCAATAGTAGAGTAAGTCTCAAATTTCTTTATTATATATCTGCTGCAATCTATTAACAAAGTGGTAATAAGGCTAGATATCAACGATACAGTACACTGGGCTATGTCTTAAAAACTTAAAATTGCATAATACCTTGTTTTTAATAAAATATCTTTTTAACAAAATAAAAGTATTTCTTCGTCGGCAACAAGATATGATAAATCAGCAAAAGTCTTTTCTTGCCTTTTATTTAATGTGAGGCAATATTTATTTTGTGTAAATAGTATAATCTGTTATCGTTTTAAGACACATCCTAGTATAAACATTTTTAAATCAACTCGATTAAATAATTACTTCATGATATGAAAGAGATTGATTCCGGTGTGCAGGTTCAGGTTGATATATTAGCTCTCAAAAGTCGAGTCATTACTGACAGCTACCCTAGAAAAACTTTTGCAAATACAGGCGAAAGCAGTACTGCATTATATATCTGCCACCACAAGTGCAAGCGAACTCATTGCCCCTTGTGTTTTTCCCATCTCTATAGCCTTGACTGTGCCCATGGCATGGGCGGCTGTACCTATTCCAAGTCCCTGTGCTATAGGGTCTGTAATTCTAAAAAGCTTCATTACCAGTCCGGCACATAAGTTTCCGAAGATACCGGTGATTGCTATAACCGCCGCAGTAATATTAGGTATACCGCCAAGTTCCTTTGAAAGGTCAAGACCTATGGCAGTTGTGATGGACTTTGGCAAAAGTGTTGCATCAGTGCCTCGTATTCAAGCTTAAAAAGTAGGCTTAAGCCAAAAATCGATAAAAGTCCGAGAGCTATACCTATACTTACGCTTAATACAACTGCCAATAAATTATTTTTAAGAAGTTCCAGTTTTTCATATAAAGGAACGGCAAGGCAGACAGTAGCAGGGGTCAAAAGATAACTGATATAAGCCGCTCCCAAAGAGTAGGTATCGTAATCTATCTTTAGAATAAGAAGCACCGATATAACTATTGCCGTAGCCAAAAGCAAGGGGCTTGCTATGACAAGCTTTGTCTTATTTCTAATCCATGTACCTATCTCAAAAGCGATAAGTGTAAGTAAAACCGAAAATACAGAATTATTAAACATTTCCTATTCCTCCACTTCATCCTCAGTTCCGATTTTAAAAGCTCCTCCTTGCTTTGCTTGGAAAAAGCTCTTATAAAGAACTGAGCTATACTTGTTGTAGAACCCATAATTACAACTGTAGACACAAGGGTTATCAATAATATAGGTACAAAAGGCACTTTTTCATACTTTCCCAAGAAACCATAATTCCTATAGAAGGCGGTATAAACATAAGTGTCATAGCCTCTATAAGAAAAATTGAGACCCTTTGACCTGTGATACCTTTACAACCTAAGGCAAAGCAGAGTAAGAAGTATCAAAAGCCCGTATATACTTGCCGGAATCGGAAAAAGGAAGTAGTTGTTTTTATAAATCTCCGACAAAGCAAATACAAATAATAATCATAAATTGTTTTACATATTTCACATATATCGTCCTAACTGATCAAATGTTTATTGTATTAAAAATTCCATGTAAGTATTACAACTATAATTACAAATAAATTAGGGAAATGATAAAGTATTGTTACAGTTTGGTAGCTTAGATATGTATGATATACAAAATGAAAGCTTATATTCATATATTATACATATATATCTAACAGGCTATAGCCGGAACACATTGACATCTCAAGAAGTTATCACGTAGCCTGATGAAGGGTAAATAAATTAGGGAAATGATAAAGTATTCATCTTCGTCTATTATAAATAAAATTTAAAATTTTTAGTGTTTTGACGAAGATGAATACTCTACCTTAACTGCAACAGCATTAATGTTTTCAGCACATTGACCGCCTATTAAGCAAGATTTTTAATAATCTCTATCAACTTATCAACATCACTTTCTTTTCGTTGCCCAATCCGTAGCAAAACGAATCAAGGTATGTGTATCATCGTATTTTTCCCAAAGACTGAAACATACCTTCTGCGATAAGCTTACAAGCTTTGAATTGTCTATAATTGTAAATATCTGATTGGTAGGAGAGTCAAGATAAAGTTTATATCCGTTATCTCACAAGAGCCGTCTTGATTTTATCCGCTAAAAACAAGAGCATTTTTACCTATCTTTAAATATAAATCATCTGTAAAAAGAGTATCAAATTGTATACCAAGAAGTCTTCCCTTGGCAAGCACTGAGCCTTCCTGTTTCATGACAGTAAAAAAGTTAGGCAGCAGCTTGGGATTTGGAACGACCAGTGCTTCACCAAGCATAGCACCGCACTTGGTACCGCCTATGTAAAATGCATCACAAAGTGCTGCAAGGTCTTGTAAACTGACCGTATTTTTCTCACAGGCAAGTGCATAAGCAAGTCTTGCACCGTCTACATATAATAAAAGATCGTTCTGTTTGCAGATATCACTGATTTTTGTAAGTTCCTCTATAGAATAAAGCGTACCGTATTCTGTAGGCTGGGAAATATAGACCATGCGGGGAAAGACCATATGCGTTTTGCTGCCGTCATTATTAAATGTATCAACACAGGATTTTATTTGCTCTGCACTTAATTTACCCTCACTATCAGCTAAAGTAAGTACCTTATGTCCTCTAAGCTCTATAGCACCGGCTTCATGCACGCTTATATGACCGCTTGTTGCAGCTATAACTCCCTCATACAAGATTTGAGCAGGGCAGAGATAGCTACCGCATTAGTTTGTGTGCCTCCTATATATAAACACCGGCATCCTTGCAGTTACAGGCAAGTCGTATTTTCTCCTTGGCAAGTTTACTGAATGCATCATCACCGTATCCGAGGCTTTTTTGCATATTTGTTTCGATAAGCTTTTGCAATATGTCCGGATGCATAGCTTCCATGTAGTCGGAAGCAAAATATAGAATATCCTCTTTCATCATTAACTCCTTCGAGTCCCATAAAAGTAGGGACTGATTTTCAATAAAAAGAATTATAGCAAAAAATATATAAAAAGTTAAAACATTTTTAGTTTTCTGACGAAGATGGATGGTCTCACCTGAGAAGGTAAGGTTAGAAAGTCTATGATAGGGAGATATTTTCAGTTTTTGACGAAGATGGATGACCCTAGCAGTGTATCATTCACAAAATAATTAGCGCTCAAAAACGCTGTCACTACTGTCAGGCTGTGAAAAAGACCTTTTAGGCTGCTGCAATTAGGATTGGAAAGTACTTACAATACTTATAAACGTGTGTATTTAACTTAATGACTCAAACTTCCTGCACATTGCTACGAACCCTGTTTGGTGTATGAGAAGTTTGAGTTAATGATATTTTAGCTTTTGGATAATTAAGTGTACTTTAGAGCATGACACCGATAACAGTAAAAATTTCTTTTTCTACACTGGGGCTTTTGAAGACTTTGTTTTTCTTGTTACTTTGTATTTTTATAAATTAATATTAATAAGGAGGTAGGAAGTATAGGGCGATTGATAAGATTATATATCAAGGCAAATGATAAAACACTTAATTCCTTAGAGAAAAGGGAAGAATAATTAACGAAAGAATGTACGTGCAGCTGCATTTTCGGTCCGGATGCCGATCTTTTGGACAGTTGTGACTGGTTTTACAAAAAGAAGCTCAGAAAAGGCTTGAAAAGCCGGAAGATGTTACTGCTCCTCATATGGTGCTCAATAAGTACAAAATGCTGCTTAAGACCGATTGAAAACACTGTAGTCTATGTGCTTAAAGTGCCGGAGGATAAGATAATCTACTTTGATAATCTTAAGTGGGACTATGTACTTAACCGAATCTACATACCAAAAGACGCAGAAGATGCAAAAAAGTATTCAAAACACCTTAAAGAACCTCGGGGTGGCTGACGGTTTCAGTGCAGGGAAATACAAGGGTATGTTTCCTGAGGAGGAAGAGCGTATAAGAAAAAGCTGGGTAAGGGCATTTGAGATAGATGAGTGGTCTCCTTTTAATGTGACGGGAAATATCTGGGAGATTAGGGCTGAATGGGTGAAAAAAATCGTCTATCCTGGTGAGCGTATTCCTGAAGACGAAGAGGTAATATAATACGCCTGTGTATAGTTTCAACAAGTACAGTAAATAAATTGACTCTTTTACTGATTAGATATATCAAAAACCTTTCAGCTTAGTACGCACTCATGCTAAAGGTTTTGATGTAGAACGCTGCCAACATTCAGAATTTGTCTAATTTATAAATAAGATTAAACATTTTTAGGTTGTTTTGACGAATTATGAATGAACTACCTGAACTGTAACTTGATTTGAAATAGATTGCTAATTAGCGGAGTTATACTAGCAAAAAGCCCGAGCAGTAGTATAATTATAGACTTGGTAGAGAATGTTTTTAGGCAAATAAGCGTTGTGCGAAAAAATTAGACAGAGGGAACGATGAGATTAGAATAAATTTCATGTCGAGTATAGGATTTTGTCTCAAGGCGGCAGGCTGATAAATATATAGAGAACGGTAAAATATATATAGATGATTCTGTGGCAGGACTGGGTACCGAGCTTATGATAAAACAGAAGGTATACTTTTGAAAACATATATAGGTCAGATAGATGACTTGAAATTAAAGCAGAGGATAGTGCTTGTAGTCAACAAGCCAAGAGGAATAGTATGCACAAGTTCCGATAAGGACAGGCTGAGAATATGAGTGGATTTTATAAACCATCCTTAAGAATATACCCTGTGGGAAGGCTTGATAAGGACTCTGAGGGGCTTTTACTTATGACTAATGACGGAAGTTTAGTCAATGCTTTGATGAAGGCAAAATCATCATGAAAAAGAATACATGGTAGAGGTCAATAAGAACATAGATGAAGCCTTTTTACAAGCGTTATGTCCGGCGGAGTTTACATTAAAGAGCTTAAAGTAAAACAAGAAAATGTTATATAGAAAAATTTCAGAAAAAGCTTTTAAGATAATACTTACCCAAGGCTCAAACCGGCAGATCAGTAGGAATGTGTGAAAGTTTAGGTTTTGAAAGTACTCAGGGCTAAGGCTGATAAGAATTGTAAATATAACATAGGAAAGCTTAAAAACGGGGAATATAGAAAATTAAGTACGACAGAGCTTGATACTCTGGATTCGTTGATAGGAGAATAGATATGCAGGACACAAGAAAAAGAATGCAGTCTTTGATAGAAAAACTGGATGAGGCGGCTAGGGCTTATTACAAAGAAGATAGGGAAATAATGAGTAACATGGAGTACGATGCCCTATATGATGAACTTGTAGAGTTGGAGACAGGGCTTATACTCAAACTCTCCCACACAAACTGTGAGGTTACGAGGTGGCGGAGTTTTTGCCCAAACAAAACCATGCAAGCCCCATGCTTTCTTTAGACAAGACCAAGAGCGTAGAAGATTTGGTAAGCTGGCTTGGTGATAAAAAAGCCTTGCTCAGTTGGAAACTTGACGGACTTACTATAGTACTGAGGGTGCAATGAAGGAAAGTTAGTATCAGCGGTCACGAGGGGGAACGGAGTTACCGGAGAGGCTGCATACAGGTAATGCCTACGCCTTTACCAATGTACCTATAGAAAGTAGATTATAAAAAGAACTTGTTATAAGAGGAGAGGCGGTAATAAGCTATCCTGATTTTGAAAAGATAAAACTCACAGATAGAAGACGTAGAGTTAAAACATAAAAATCCCAGAAATCTTTGCTCAGGTTCTGTAAGGCAACTGGATTCGAAGATTACCAGCAAAGGCATGTGCGTTTTGTAGCATTTAATGTTATGGACAACAGTACCAAAGACTTGTGAGATTTCTTAAGTCAAAGATTTGAATTTTTGCATAATTTGGGCTTTGAAGTTGTAGATTATGCAGAAGTTGACAAGAATAGTGTTGCAAAAGAAGTTGAGAATTTTGAAAAAGGATAGTTGATTATCAAACCGCCCTCAGACGGGCTCGTCCTAAGTTTTGATGATATAGAATAGGAAAAAGTCTTGGAAGTACCGAGAAATTTCCAAGAAACGCTATAGCCTTTAAGTGGCAGGATGAGATTGCCAATACTACATTAAGAGAAATAGAGTGGAGTCCTTCAAGAACCGGACTTATCAATCCTATAGCTTTGTTTGATCCGGTGGAGCTTGAGGGTACCACTGTAAGCAGAGCAGGTGTGCATACTCTCAGTATACTTGAGGGTCTGGAACTTGGAATAGGTGATACTATCAGCGTATATAAGGCAAATATGATCATTCCGCAGATAGCGGATAATCTCACAAGAAGCGGAACCTGTAAAGCACCGAAAGAATGTCCTTCATGTAGGGAAAAAACCGTAATAAAGCAGGAAGACAAGGTAAAGATGGTATACTGTCCTAATCCCACATGTCCGGTGAAGAGGCTTAAAAACTTCGTACTTGCAGTAAGTAGAAATGCACTTAATATAGACGGTCTTTCAGAAATGACTTTGGAAAAATTCCTTGCAAAGGGTTACTAGATAAATCAGCCGATCTTTATAAACTTGACAGATACAAAAGAAGAAATAGTGGCTATGGAAGGATTCGGCTTAAGATCCATGAAAAGCTTATGCAGTCACTTGAAAAGTCAAGAAATACAAGTATGCCGAGGTTTTATCTATGCACTGGGAATTCGGTATAGGACGGGCAAATGCCAAAACTCTCAGCAAATACTATGATTACGATATTGAAAAATTCAAAGTGGCAAAGCTTGATGAATTAAAAAGAAGTAGAAGGCATAGGAAATATTTTAGCAAGCTTGATTATTGAATACTTAGCTAATGAAGAAAAATTTAAGAAAAGTTGATTTGCTGTTGAAGAGGTAAAACTTACGGATAGACCGATAGAGATAAAAACAGTCCGATAGAGGGCAAGACCTTCAGTAGTTACCGGAAGTGTGGAAAGTTTTATGAGCAGGAAGGTACTTAGGGAAATCATAGAAGCAAAGGGTGCCAAGATGGGGGCAAGCATAAGTTCTCATACCGACTACCTTATAAATAATGACAGTACCTCCACTACAAAAACAAAAAGCCAAGGAACTTGGAGTAAGCATAATTACAGAGGCTGAGTTTAGAAAGTTATTGAGGAATAATATGCCTCATAAGGATACAAAATGATTTGCCAAGCAAAGGCAATACTTGAGGCTGAGAATATATTTGTACGGATGAAAAAGGGCTATCATCAGGATATAAGACCTTGCTAAATACTTATATTAAATCTTATGCCGCTTAAAGAAGATACGGAGACACAGCTTTTTAAGAGCACTCGAATACACTTTTGTAGGTTGATTGTACTTTTTTAATGATAGAATCACATAAAAGCAAGAACACCAGCCAGACACACCTTAATAAGTTCTACACTTATTTTTCGGATATAAAGTACAACCAATATGACGGAATGATAATTACCGGAGCACCTATAGAATTATATGATTATGAGCAGGTCGGATATTGGAATGAACTTTGTGAAATAATGGAGTGGTCAAAACTTTATGTAACTCTACACTGCATATTTGCTGGGGAGCACAGGCAGGGCTTTATTATCATTACGGTATACAAGTATGAGAGAAAAATCAAAGCTTTCAGGTGTGTATACCCATCAAGTACTGCATAGAGAAAAACTCCTCTGGTAAGAAGTATGATGATTATGTAAATTGTCCGCATTCAAGATACACAGAGGTACTGGAAGAAGACATAGCCAAGGAAGAGGAGCTTGTAATACTTGCCAAGTCCAAAGAAGCCGGTGTATTGTTGGTAACGGATAGGATAGGTAGGCAAATATTTGTGCAAGGGCATCCGGAGTATGACAGGATGAGCCTTAGTAACGAGTATCACAGAGATGTGGCAGGGGCTTTCACCGGCTGTGCCTATAAATTATTTTTGAGGATAATAATCCGGCAAATACACCGATTTTGACATGGAGAAACTTTTCCAACACTTTGTATGCGAACTGGCTTAACTTTATGTATATCAAAGTACACCGTATGAATTAAAAATAATTTAATGTATTATATATAATAGCAGTACCCAGTGTAGTGTATAGTTGATGTTCAGCCTTATTACTACTTTGTTAATAGATTGTAACATATATAGTAAAAGAGAATTAAGATTCACTCTGCTATCGCTAATATTAATTAAATGTCAATGATACTATACACCAGTTCATTGGTGAGTTGATATTTAGACCAACCACTGATTGGTATATGTTGTAAAGTGCAAAAACAAATAATATAAGTTGTAATATCAAAAGGTTGCTATAAAGGTACTGTAAATTTTGAGGAGATAAAGAATGGTAGTTATTATAGTCGGCTGCGGTAAGACCGGAAGGAGCATAGCAGAGCAGCTTAATGATGAAGAACATGATATAGTTGTAATAGATAAGAATGCGGAAGTGGTGGAAAGTATATCAGGAAGCCTTGATGTACTTGGAGTAGTGGGACATGGAGCAAGTTACTCCGTACTTTCCGAAGCAGGTATTGAAAATGCGGATGTACTCATAGCTGTAACGAGTCGGATGAGCTTAACCTTCTATGTTGTATGATGGCTAAAAAGTCAAGAGACTGTGCGACTATAGCAAGAGTGCGTAATCCCATATATCATGAGGAGATAGCTTTTATCAGAGAAGAACTGGGACTTGCTATGATCATAAATCCGGAGCATGCAGCCGCTACCGAGATGGCAAGAATACTTAGATTTCCCTCAGCTATCAATATAGAGACATTCTCAAAGGAAGAATAGAAATACTTGAGTTTGAACTGCCTGAAAGTTGTGTGCTTGCAGATAAAAAGCTTAGCGGAAATCGGAAGGATGATCAGCGAGTGATTTTCGTGATGTGCGGTAGAAAGAGGAGATGATTTGGTTATCCCTAACGGAAACTTCTGTGCTTAAGGCAGGGGATAAGATCAATATAGTAGCAACTCCGGCTAATTCAAGGGCATTTTTAAGAGTATAGGGTCTTGAAACCAACCAGGTAAGGAATGCTTTAATCGTCGGCGGAGGCATAGTTGCCTCATCACCTGGCTTCACAGCTATAAGTGTAGGCATGAAGCAAAGATCATAGAAAGAAGTATGGAAAGGTGTGAGGAGCTTGCTGGGACTTCTTCCCAAAGCAACTATAATACATGCGGATGCGACTAATCAGGAACTTTTTAATAGAAGAAGATATAGAAAACTGTGAGGCATTTTGTTACACTTACAGGTATGAGATGAGGGTAATATAATCATGTCCTTATTTGCCAAAAACAGGAGTAAGGCAAAAGGTTATTACCAAAAGTCAACCGAATAAACTTCTATGATATAATTGGAAAAATCTAAACCTCAGAAAGTAGTATTTACCCCAAATTTATTACATCCATACCATAGGTATGAGGGCTTTACAAAGCGGTAAAGATAACAATATGATTACCCTGCACAAGATAGTTGACCAAAGGGCTGAGGCACTGAGTTTTAAAGTTCCCGATAATTGTCAATGGTGAAAGGCTATAGAAGATATTGATTTAAAAGCCGAATATACTCTATAGCCTGTGTCAACAGAAAGGGAAAAGATCATTATAAGTAACGGAAAGACGATAATAAAAGCGGGAGACAGCATAATAGTTGTAACCAGAGATACCAACTTAAGAAATGTCAGAGACATTTTCAGACATAAAGAGGGCTAAGACAATGAGGTCATGCTAAGGATGAGACATACTATCGAGTGGTACTTAAACTTGGAGGCTGCGTTTATGCTTGCCCTCTGTGGTAGTGGCTGATGATATGTGGAAATAAGAGCTTTGACAGCCTTTTAATAAGTATAGCCGTTTGTGCCACGCTGGGGTTTTATGTCAAGAAACAAGCCTAAGAATACTTTATTTTTGCCAAAGAGGGCTTTGCTATGGTAGCTACCAGTTGGATAGCTATAGAGCAGGACTCAGGCCTTGCCGTTTGATAGTCCAACGATAGTACCTAACTCTTGTGATGCTGGCTTGGTATTCTGAGACCATATCGGGTTTACCACAACCGGTGCAAGTATACTTTGCACAAAATGTAGAGAGCAATCATGTCCAGTATGTTTTGGAGAAAGTTTACACACTGAGATAGGAGGGATGTATTTAGAGCTGAGCCAACAGCCTCGATGACGGACAACCTGCAGTATACGCGTGAGAGCCCGGGACCTTTCAGTCGGTAAGCGCTGGTGCACTAAAATAAAGGGAGATGCATGGCTAAAATTTATATGTCGATGCATATATAGTTATGACACTGGATCTCAAATAGTGCTGCTTTGCCTGGCTGAGATGCCGCTTTTGATGCCCCATCATCATTTCTTTCGGTTCGCTGGCAGGTACAGGGAGTGTTCTCGCATAAAGAGGCGGCGGTATGGCTTTTTAACACTCACCACAACCATACAGCGTATAACCACTATATTTATGATACTCTTCGAGGTCAACTTTGTAATGCCTACTACTGGTCTTATCGGAAAGAATAAAAAGGCTATGTTAAGATGGAAGAGTTGCATGGTAGTTTTATACTGAGGTTTGCCTGCATAACAGCTGCTGCGCCATAAATGGCAAGCTACTATGAAAGACAGAATATTGATGGCTATACATCATGCAGCCTTTCAGGTGAGCTCCGTTATTACTACCACGGGTGCTACTACTGTTGGTACGACCTGTGGCCTCAACTTTCAGTCAAAACCATAATGGTACATTATTGTGTTAGGGAGCTTGTGCGCTGGGAAAGTGCGGAGTGAGGGTATCATGTAATGTATCAACATTATTATAATCTTTTAAAATGGTAAAGCTAGTGAGATATGTTCATACATACATCCTAAGAGCGTAAAGCTGAGACTTGATCCAAAGCCCTTGGAACACAACGTCAGAGGTGTCGCCATATTTAGCTTACTTAGAGACTTATAGCCTGTACTTAATGAGGTAATTTGCCTTTTGATAACAAAGAGATATGAGTAACTGGCCTTACTGCGGTAACCGCAACACTTAACAATATAGGACTCGAGCTTGGAGGTGATCCTATGCGAAGCTTTGCTGTATTTCATCCCTGTGTGCCAGTTGGCTCCTTAAGCTATTTGTATGTGTACGGAAGACTGGATCCTTTACCCTGAAAGCTTCTTATATTTACACCGCTAGCTGTGTCTGAAGACAAGAAGGTAAAACGTAACGAAATAACTGCTATAATTTATACAGGGCTGTTGCATTTTAAGATTTTATGCACAGCCAGGAGGGGTGTTCTGATGAAATGCCGCTACAGCTCAAACGCAATCTCTGATTTGCAGCCCTTGTCTGACGAAAGGATTTTGATTTAGAAAGAGATCCTCGTAACAAGATCTCTCACTGCCGCCTCTTGAGAATGATATACAGTGTTGAAAGGAGGGCAGGAGCAGATGGCTTACCAACTTCGGCGAAAAGCATGAACCTTAGCTTTGACACTGAGAAAGATTTTTGGAGATTGAGAATGTAGAACTTATGCCAACGGTCACCTTGCTTTAGAGGATAGCTAGAGAGGCTATGGAACTTAGTGGTGAAGTTATAACATCTCCGTTTTGCTTTTGGTATCACCAACCAGTACTATGAGGAAGCAGGGCCTTGGCACCGGTGTGACGCTGATGACAAAGACAAGTGGACATTAGGACCCTGATGCCAGAGAGACAGCACGGATAAAACCTCTGCACACTTGCAGTTCATGTATACGAACATACCCTGTGCGGTGGTACTGAAAATAGCACATAGCTCACGCATCTAACGATGCCGCACATTGTTTTCCTGCAATATCAGGAGCAGAGCTTGCTTCCTAGCGATATATATGTTTTCTTTTCATGCAACCAAGGTTTTCGCCGGTAGAGTGGGCAAGTACTCAGTTCCACAGGCATGGATAAATTAAAGATACAGACTTTCGGAATCTATCCGTGCAGAGGCTTTTATGGGAACTAATGCAAAATTAAGTACAACTTCTAGCGCCGCCATGACTCAGTAACCTTTATGCACAGATGAAGAGAGGCATAAATGAGAGAGGAAACTTCGCTCTGAGACATATGATCCACATTAAGGAGAGAGGGTGTAGGCTCTTTCCGAGGCTTGACGATTTGAAAGAGTGTCTTATTATCCCGTAGTACTTTACAGAGGAGCATAAGTATATAAGATGAGGTGATTAGCAACGAGAGACTGGCTAAGGCATAGACTCCAAGAAAGTGACCCGCTGACATCCATTTTGCTTTGCCATAAGGAAGAGAGTAAGAAGGACACGCCGGTAGCGGACCATGCCCCAGCGTGCTTTGCACTGCGCTAACTATAATGACTTTATGGACTTTGGCAGTGGTGGAGAAGATATGTGATGTGATGTAGGCTGAGTGTACGTGTAACGTTGATATCTGCACTTATGCTGCTTTAATCCCAATAGATTTTAACATATATACAGGGATTTGCGATTTACTCTACTATGTATATATATTAATCAACATATCAATCGACACACTACACTATTGTAGTGTACTGCGTCTCTCAACTTTTGATTACCACTGTCAATACATTGTCACATATGTATCAGACAGTTGCGCTTACTGCTGTGCTGTTACTATTACTCAAATGTCAGCTTGACAACTAGTACGTGCATAAGACACTCAAAATATCCTGCGTCTTCTCCTGACTGCATGCATCAAAATTCTCAGCGTAGCCGCACTCCACGCCTACAGCTAGAAACTTTAGCAACGGTAAAAAGCTGTTGCACTTTAAGATTTTTGCAACAGCCTCATAATTTAGTTATATAGTTCAGGTAGTTTAGACATACATATATAATATACATCTGAAAGCTTGCTACATTGGGTATATAACACATACATATCTATAAAGGCTGCAACGGAGGTCGTCTTCGTCTAATTTATGACAGCCATAAAATCAAACATTTTTATGTCGACGAAGATGAATGCCCCACAAACCGGTAACACACGTATAATACTTAGCAAGCTTTAGCCATAGGTCTCCTAGCTGCCGCAATGCTCGGCAAACTTTGTTCCACCAATACTTCAAAGAGCCTTGAGATAAACTGCCATTCTTGATTCTTATACTTTAAGTAATAAGTATGCTCCATACATCTATACCGAGAATCCGGAAAAGTTGCGTCAACGTCTCAAGTATGTTATCCTGAGAGTTGGGACTTGAAGAGTGCAATACGTGCAAATCTGTACCGGGTATCACCATTGCTCAACCTGAACCGAACCGCCTGCTACCGAGCTTGGATAACTGCTCCTGAGAGCATACCACGCTGCCAGCGCAGGTAACATTGATCTCAAGAACAGAGTTCTCCTGAAGTGCTCGCGAGCATCGAAATCGCTTGCAAGATGTGCGAAAGAGACGTGGTTAAGCACGCCGCCGTTCGGTTACAGGGTGCCTGGAGCACCAGCCTACCCTCATACCCGCTTCCAGTAGTGCAGTATAACCTCTATAGCCAGCTCCACATGCCTGCCGCCTGAGCTGCAAGTGTACAGATTGTTGCAGTATAGGCTGCATGAGCTTCAGACTAATGTGCTTTCCATAGGTAAGAGCGTCAAAATGCGGCTCCAATGCACTCAAAATGCATAGGTAATCTGATTTCGTTCACACAGAGCTAATTTCCCTTCTTTTAGAGCTGCCAGTCAAAAGTTACAGTTTGGACAGTATATATTACCTCATATCTATCAGGCTGCTGCCGGTATTCATCTTCATCTGATTTATAAGTAAGATTGAAATATTTTTAAGTTTTTGACAAAGATGAATAACTACTCAAAACTCTAAGGTTAAAATGTTATAGATTGAATTACTCAAGCTCGGGAGCTTTGTTAAGTGTAGCACTAAGCATCCAAAGTGTTTTTCGGTATCCTTTAATAAACCTGTAGAAAAAGATCGGCTGTAACAGCACATCGCCTTCCTTATCTCACACTTCAATACCCTCTCTGTAAAGCTTAGCCAAATACTTGTAGCCCGATATAGTGTCTTAATGTGAGACTCTATTGATACTGAGTAATCGCCCTTTGTAGCTTCAAGTTTGCTGTTTTCTGCAAATTCCTTAAGACTTGAATAAGGAGCACCTCCTATAATAATAAGTCTTTCCGCTACCTCGTCAACTGCCTCATTAGCCTCGTCAAGGAACTTGTCCATAAGCTCATGCACTCCGTAAAAACAGCTCCCACGAACATACCAATGTACCTGATGTATAATTGCTGCAAACTGACCTCTAAATCTGCTAATGTCTGAGTTTTCCAGTCTTCTTTTGTATTTTCTCTGCTCATAATAAAAATCCTTTCTGTAATATATTAAATGTATTGTCAAACAAAATATGTAATTAATAAATCACATCGCTGACAAGTATATTGTTAAGATACAAAATTGGAAATGGATATTTTGTATCGGAGTTATCTGCAATTTAATTTAGCACAATAAATAACACTTTGCAAGTCATAAAATTCAATCAAAAATCATGTAAAGTTCTTATACTATTTTTACAAAAGCCGCATTTATAAAAGCAAGTAAAAATAGTAAAAATTGACGTTCTATGTTATAATCAATCAATATATATAAATAATATATATAAATATCAACACTTAAAATGGAGCAGAAAAACTTTCAAATTAAAAATAGTAACTATTATTATATTTTTCTGATGGAGGGGCTTATCAGTGGAAGATTCATTTATAATCGGACCTAACGGAGTAGGACTTTTATATATATAAATGCTATACTATGGATTTTATAGCATATTTATTATTCTACTGTTATTTGTATCGTATTTGCTTTTTGTAGTAGATAAGATAAGCTAGAGACAGACTTCGAAAACAACAGGGAAATATATGAAGAGACGTCTAACTCAAAATCCTATAAACAGCAGGAAAAATAGATGAAAAGAGAAGTCTTTTTAGTAGGGAGGAAGGTACGTAACAGTAGAAATGTGTTATTTTAATTAATTGTATTTAACAGTTAGCAGCATATCTAATAAAAGTTCTTACATGGAGGACTAAAACGTTATAATAAAACAGTTACCATAAACATATAAGGAGAATGGAATTATGTTTGGATTTACGATATTTTGCGTTCTTTGTGCGGGCAATTGTATTTGCAATTGATAGTAATAATAAAAGCACAAATGTATAAAAGAGCTCTTTGAAGAAAAAGATAATGGAGGAGAGAGAAAAAGAAAAGAAGAGGCGGATAGGAAAGAAAAGAAGCAAAGTCCAAGGAGGAAGTTGAAGAGAGAGGGCAACTGCAAAAGTGGATTTGCAAAAGCAACCGGAATCTTCTAAGGAAGGTAGCACTTTCTTGAAAAGGAACGATGAGCTTAATGCGTTTTCTAAAGAATCAGGCACAGATAAAGATTTGGAAAAAAGCAAGTGCCGAGGTTGCAGACGTCAGCAATAATGAGCTGTATAAAGACAGTGAAAAATTAAAGACACAGAGCCGGCAACTATAAAGCCTGATGTTGTGAAGCCTGATATTTCAAAACCCAAAATCAAGTTCAAGATGCCGGATAAGAATATAACATACTGCTTATGACGCTTGGTGTGGTTTTTGTGCTTAGCAGGAATAATATTTGCCACTACCAATTGGCATGCCATGTCAGGGCTTTCACAAAAGCTTTTATGTATACTTTGTGCTGTGCTTTTCAGTCTATGTTCTGGAGCTGCAGAGTTTGCTGTCCTTTATAAAGCAGATCGTTGTATACACTTTGCAAGCTTTCTTTTATTTATGGCGGTTATAGCCATAGTCACTTTTTGAAAATCTTGGGGAAGATATTTAAGTCTGGAGACTACAAGATATTTAACATTTTTCGTGGCTGCACTTTTTACGGAGCTCTCACCCCTGCTTGCATTAAAGAAATTTAACAGAAGATGGTATACAGATATATGCTTATACGGAATAAGGTATGTATATGCTTTTTAGTAATGGCATTTAATATGCCGCTTGCATTTACAATAACCTATCTTGCCGTGTATGCCGTGCTCCCGTGTTATAGCGGATTTGTATATAGAGAAAAGTAAAACGATTTGATATCCAAGGAGCTTAAAACGGATATATCGGCATTTGCACAAACCAATCTCTGGCAGTGGTATTATGGTAATGTTTTTCTTTAGAAGATTTGCATCAAGCATGAGTACACTATACAGTGTTATCAATAGTTCATCTTTACCTTGGAGATAAAAGAGAAAATAAAATCAACAGTGCAGGTTTTGTTGTGTTCCTGGCACTTGCCGTGTACAGAATAGCCTACGGTAACTTTGAACATTCAATTCTTTATATGCTTTGTATGTTGCTCAGTATATTTACTTCGCTAAATATGATAGGGCACTCTTAGGCAAAATACCAGAACTTATGCCAATACAGCCTCTGCATATAAGCTGTGTGGCAATAATATTAAGTGTTTGTTACTATTATGTAGTTGAGAATGGAGGGACGGAGTTTGCCTCACTTTTATCCTTAGCTCTTGTGTGATCTATATCTTAATCAATGACATAAAAGTACAGGAAGGCAAGAATATCCTTACTTAACAGCCTGGCATTTATACTCTTGCTTAACTATGCCCCTTGCCTACTTGAAAGTAAGTTCTATGCTTTATATTCACTTATAAATGTAGTGATATTCTCAATTATTGTTATATTCAGATCCGGACTTAAGATGGATTATCATGCGTGGCTTGTAGGCGTGGTTAATTTTGAGCTTTTTACAGCATTTGCATTTTTCAGATCATTGCAGCGGATATAGTTTGATATACGATGTGTCCGGGCTGTACTATAATTTGCATATTGCTCTGATATTTTGTATACTATGTAATGTCATAAGAAAATCCGGTATTTTGCAGTTTTAATACCGGGATTGTGGGCAGCACTTGTATATTTTTAGTAGGTTAGTAAATATATACTCCGGCTTTAATATATCTTTTGAATGGGCTTTATTTACATATTTCATACTTGCCTTTGCATATAAACTTATGCGTAAAAGAAATTTTGATATAGCTCTTGTCTTTTGGGTTCATATATTTGCTTTATATACAGCATGGGACATTTATTTAATATGACTGTTCCGGCACCGTATTTTGTGCTGTCGGGTATATATTTGCTTTTGTATCTTGCTGTTTTAAAAGAAAAGAAGACTGCAAGTTATCATGCAGCTATGCTGACAGATTTACTTTTAGGTCTTTTTATAAGTTTGTATTTTGCCGAACTGGATGGTGTTGTAATACAGGCAATACTTGCCATAACAACACTGGCAATCTCCGCCTATACAGGTATGTATTCAAGGAAGAAGGCTTTAGCTAATGGAACGGATACACTTTCACTTATTTTTGGGGTGTTTCTCATGTCGACTTGCAGCTTTGAGATTTTTCCGATTAGTTTTAGTGAAGTATTGATGTATTTAATACTTATAACGATACTCTGCACGTTGTATAACATAAAAGCCTATATAGAACAAAGATACTATAATATATTGATAAATTCTTCTGTTTTTGGTTTTTATTCATGACAAAATATATATTGGAAAATGAATGTACAAAGAGAGTACCTGACAATTGCAATAGTTATAATACTGAGCTTGATAAGCATTGCCGTATTGAGACATAAAACACCGATAATAAAAAGAAGAGAATTTCGGTGTTGCTCATGTGATTGGTGGAGTATTACCTGGGGTCTGCATATAGTGGCTATATTACTTGCTTTAAGTACAAATATTTATAAACCCGATTATATCAGAGCCGTATACATACTTTTGCTGGCTTTTGTATTTGTTACAATATATTACGGTGAAAATTAAAGCTGCTGTCTCAAATAGCTTCTACAGTATGTTTTGTTGTATTTATATGGGTACAGGATTTCGTAGTGGTACCAAGTGTATATGACTTTTGAGCTGAAGGCATTTTCATTGCTTTTAATCCCCTTATCACTTAAGGGCATGGTAAATAATAAAGAGTACAGAATTATTAATGTTTCGGCAAGGGCGGCAGTGCTTTTGATGCTTACCTGGGCAGCCGTACAGGGAGGACTTCTTGAGGATTCAATCATAGTACTTGTATTTGCATTAATATTGCTTGTATACACCAGTATCAGAAAGCATAGAAAGGAATTTTTGATAGCTTTCTCATTTGCTATAACTATTGCTGTATTTATGTCAAGGACATTCTGGACAAGAGTTTCATGGTTTGCTTATTTATTTGCGGCAGGGCTTTTACTTATCGGCTTGGCGGTATATAAATGAAATGAGAAGACAGAAGTAAAGGGGTGAAAGTAGTGAAGCAGGTAATAAGAGTAAAAGATGATGCTGTAGAGAACGCGGAAGAAAAGCAGATAATACTGATACATCGGCTAATAATAATATATCAGATAATGTTAATGCAGTAGATAATACTGGATACAGCGGCTAATGCTGATGAAGCAGGTAATGTCGGCGCAGCAGATGATTTCTGATGCAGCTAATGCCGTGAAGGATGTTGGTATAGCGGATAATGCTGATAAAGTAGACAATGCCGATACAACAAACAATGAAAACTAACTTTTATGAGGAGAACTTAACATGAATTGTTTTGAGGAGCTTAAAGCCAGAGGGCTTATAGCACAGACAACCAATGAAGAAGAAATACGCAAGATGATCAACGAAGGGAAGGCTACATTTTATATAGGCTTTGACCCTACAGGGCAGACAGCTCCATGTCGGGAGCATTTTATGGCACTTTGTCTATGAAGGGTTACAGATGGCAGAATAAACCTATAGCCTTAGTAGGTGGCGGAACCGGTATGATAGGAGACCCGTCAGGAAGAACCGACCTTAGAAATGTAATGAGCATAGAAACCATAGATAAAAACTGCGAAGCTTTTAAAGCACAGATGAGCAAGTTTATAGACTTCGGCGAGGGTAAGGCTATTATGGTAAATAATGCCGACTGGCTAAGGGATCTTAATTATATGGAGTTTATTCGTGAGGTGGGACCGCATTTTTCAGTTAACAATATGCTTAGAGCTGAGTGTTATAAGCAGCGTATGGAAAAGGGGCTTTCCTTCCTTGAGTTTAACTACATGATACTGCAAAGCACTATGACTTTTATATGTTATATCAAAAGTACGGCTGCAATATGCAGTTCGGCGGTGATGACCAGTGGTCAAACATGCTTGGAGGTACGGAGCTTATCAGGCGTAAGCTTTCCAAGGATGCCCATGCCATGACTATAACCCTCTTGCTTAATTCAGAGGGTAAAAAGATGTAAGACCGTAGGCGGAGCGGTATGGCTTGACTAACAAGACCTCACCCTTTGATTTTTATCAGTATTGGAGAAAATGTAGCCGATGCAGATGTACTCAAGTGTATCCGCATGCTTGAAACCTTCCTTCCTATAGAAGAAATTGAGCAAATGTCGGACTGGGAAGGGGCTAAGTTAAACGAAGCTAAGGAAATACTTTGCTTTATGAGCTTACCAAGCTTGTGCACAGTGAAGAAGATGCAGAGCAGGCAAAGCAGGCAACAAGGCACTTTTTGCCGGTGCCGGAAATCTTGACAATGTTCCAAGTTACAGTCTATAAAAAGAAGACTTTAGTGAGGGGCAAGGTAGACATACTTGATCTGTTGGTAAAATCAGCTTGCAAAGAGCCGCTCAGAAGCAAGAAGAAAATGTCGAGCAGGGCGAGTATCTGGTAGACTGGAGCAGATCAGTGATATAAAAGCTTTGCTACAGTGAGGATGATTTTAATTTGTTTCAAGCTGCTTAGAAGAGGAAAGAAGAATTACATAAAACTTATAAAAAGAATAGGATTTGCGAGGCTTATTTTTTGAGTTTAATATAGGAAATTGCGAAACATACTGACTAATATTTATATATATTGTATAAAAAGAAAAGCGAGCTTTGGTATATTTAGACTATATGAGAAGTAGATATGAAAGATAAATATCAGATGAGGAGAAAGATGAAATTGAGATTAAAGAAGTGCCATATTTATGCGGTTTTGTGGCGTTTCAGCAAATGCCTATTAAGTTTGATAATAGGAAGGAGCTTATTTATGAAGTGGGATAAACTATGCTCTGATAACAAGAACCGATGCAGTCGATATACTGTCCGCCTGCCTGCCTGAAGCCGGCATAGAGGGAATAGAGGTTGAAGACAATATCCCCTTAAGTGAAGAGGATACCAAGGGGATGTTTATAGATATATTACCCGATTTGCCCAAAGATGACGGCAGTGCAAAAATAAGCTTCTACCTTGAACAGGATAAATCCCAAGAAGTTCTTGCAAAATGTGAAGGAACTTTTGGCTGATTTAAGTAAAACCTTGAGCTTGGAAGCTGTGAAATCATAAAAAGTGAGACTGAGGATAAGGACTGATCAATAACTGGAAGGAGTTTTTTAAGCCCTTTATGCTTGATGATATACTTATAAAGCCTACTTGGGAAGAAGCTAAGGATTTAAAACTATAAAATAAGCATAGACATAGACCCCGGCACAGCCTTCGGTACAGGTTCACACGAGACAACAAGGCTGTGCATAAGAGGACTTATCAAATATATTTCAAGTTTTTAGAAGAGGGCAAGAAGGAGTTAAAATACTTTGATGTGGGGAACCGGAAGCGGTATCTTAAGTATTGCAGCATTAAAACTTGGAGCTTCCAAGATAGTTTTGCCGAGATAGATGAGTGTGCCTACACAGTAAAGTCAATATGTTTTATAAACAAGATAGAAAAAGTCAAGTTATCGTTTATCGGCGGTGATATACTGGAAGACGAGGCGGTAAAAGGAAGTAGGTTTTGACTGCTATGATATCTTAGTTGCCAATATACTTGCTCCGGTAATAATACGCTTACAGGCTGATGCGCGGCAAGGTATCTTAAAAGAGCATATTTATAAGTTCCGGTATTATAGATACTAAGGAGAAAGAAGTGGTTGACAGTATAAAGGCAACAGAGCTTGAAATCATAGATATAATACATGACGCATGAATGGCTCAGTGTCTGTGCAGCAGGAGAAAGTAATGCATGTTTATGTTTTATCAGTCCTGAGGACATAGAGGGCGGTATTGCCTATATAAGAGGGAAAGATAGGCACCACATAGCCAATGTCCTTCTGTATGAGGACAGGTGAGGAGCTTTTTGATCAGCACCGAGGATTGGGACTATCTTGTACCATGACAAAAGTAGATGATGATAAGGTCGAGCTTTTGCAAGAAAGTGAAAAATGAAGCGGCAAGAGAACTTATGGGTCAGATTGAAATACTTTATCAGCACTTCCCAAATCCGATAAGATGGAGCTTATCATACAAAAAAGGCGGTTGAACTTGGAGTACACTCCATAGTGCCTTTACAAGCAAAAGGGTTATAGTAAAGTTGGATGAAAAGTCGGGGGAAAAATAAGACAAAAAGGTGGCAAAGGATCTCGGAAAGTGCAGCCAAGCAGTCAAAAGAAGTATAATACCGGTAAAAAGCTCCTATAAAGTTTTCGAAACAATGTTAAAGGATATAGCCGACTATGACAAGGCTTATCTCACTTATGAAGAGGCAAGAGGTACTGAAAAGTGTGAGAGAGAGGCATTTGCAAGTAAACAATATAGAAAAAGTATAGTTGTATGCACTAGGACTGGAGGGCGGTTTTGAGGAACAAGAGATAGAAGCTGCCAAAGAAGCCGGCTTTGAAATACTCTGCTTGAAAGTCGGGGATACTTTAGGACAGAAAACACGCGGTTTTGCGGTTCGTCCAATTTTATGATACAGCTCTGATTAAGTATTAGTTTATTAAGTAAGTATAGCAAACATCCTATGTATTTTCCTGATTGCATACATCAAAACCTTTAGCATAGTGTGTGATACGCCTAAGTTTTTGATATACCCATTCGGAAAAATATTACAGTGCCGATGTGCTAAGTCGATTTTATGTAGGGGAAGTTTAAGGTTTTAATTATTAAAATGAATATAGGATCAATATAGAAAGAAGAGTAACAAAAATGCAGGTTTATTTGGATAATGCAGCGTCTACGAGGGTATCAAAGCCTGTAATAGAGCTGATGAATAAAGCTATGGCTGAGGATTATGCCAATCCGTCAGCCAAGCACCTTAAGGGAATGGAGGCCGGAAAAGTACTGCAAAAGAGGCGGCAGCAAAAATAGCCAAAACTATGAAGGTATCTGAAAAAGAGATAGTATTTACTTCTGGAGGAACGGAGTCCAACAATATGGCGCTTATAGGCGCTGCCATGGCAAGGCAAAGGTATGGAAAGCATATTATAAGTACCGCCATAGAACATTCTGCAGTGCACCAGGTTTTGGTACATTTGGCAGATTTGAGCTTTTGAATACAGTATACTCAAAGTAGATGAAAAGGGTCAGATCGCACTTGAAGAATTGAAGTCCTTGCTTAGAGCAGATACCATATTGGTGTCTCAGTGATGGGCGTTGGTCAATGAAATAGGTGCGGTTCAGGATATAAAGGCGATAGCCGATATAGTACATGGCTACAATAAAGACATATATATGCATACTGATGCAATACAAGCCTACGGGAAGTTTAAGATATTTCCCAAAAAAGAAGGCATAGACCTTCTCAGTGTGAGTGCCATAAGCTCCACGGTCCTAAAAGGATCGGGTTTTGTATATAGATGAAAGGGTCAATATTGCTTATAATATACGGTGGCGGTCAGCAAAGAGGGCTTAGAAGCGGCACACTCAATATCCCCGGTATAGCAGGACTTGGTGAGGCGGCAAAGGAAGCTTATGAAGATTTTGACAAAGAAGTAGAGTATATCTACAGTTTAAGAGACTATCTTATAGATGAAATTACAAAGCTTAATGATGAGGGCATAAAGCTTAACTCCGACAAGGGATTAAAATTTGCCCCCCATGTACTGAGTATTTCCATAAGCGGAGTCAGGGCGGAAGTTTTATTACACGCTATGGAAGAAAGAGGAATATATATAGCAAGCGGTTCAGCCTGCTCCTCTAACCACCCCGGACTTTCAGGCACATTAAAGGGAATAGGGCTTAAAGAAGAGTTTTTAAGTTCTACTGTAAGAGTTTCATTTTCTGGCATAATAACAAAAAGAAGAGTTGGACTTCTTTTTAGCCAATCTAAGAATTGATACCCCAACTTAGAAGAGGTAAGTAAAATTTAGATTTAAGGACATTTGCAAATGAAATATGAACCATTTTTAATAAAATACGGAGAGATAGGTACCAAGGGAAAGAACAGGTATGTCTTTGAAGATGCTTTAATAAAGCAAATAAAGTGGGCTTTACGAAATGTTGAGGGAGATTTCAGCGTATCCAAGGAAATAGGAAGAATATATGTAGACTGCCAAGGTAATTACGATGAAGATGAAGTTATAGAAGCCCTAAGCCATGTATTTGGAATAGTATATATCTGCCCTATGGTAAGAGTGCATGATAAGGATTTTGAAAACTTTAAAAATGCGGTGGCAGCCTTTGTAGACAAGGTATACAAGGGTAAGAATATAACTTTTAAAGTGGATACAAAAAGGGCTGACAAGTCCTACCCCGGCACTTCCGAGACCATCAATGCGGCACTTGGAGAGCATATACTTAATACCTATCCTCAAATGAAGGTGGATGTAAAAACCGGAAGTTTATATAAAAGGTGGAAAATAAGAAACCATGTAAATATATACTCAAGCAGTATAAAAGGGGTCTTGGAGGTCATGCCGGTAGGGTACTAACGGCAGACCCATGCTTTACTATCCGGAGGAATAGACTCTCCCGTAGCCGGATATATGATTGCAAAACGAGGCGTAAGACTGGAGGCGGTATACTTCCATGCTCCGCCATATACTTCGGAAAGAGCCAAGGAAAAGGTTATAAATCTTGCTAAATTAGTATCAAGGTATACCGGAGATATTAACCTGCATATAATTAACTCACCGATATACAGCTTTTATATTTACGATAAATGCCCACATGATGAACTTACCATAATCATGAGAAGATATGATGAAGATGGCCCAAATCATAGCAAAGAGCATGATGAAGGCTTTTGATAACCGGAGAAAGCAGCATAGGGACAGGTAGCAAAGTCAGACCATAGAGTCTTTACTTGTAACCAATGAAGTCTGCACCCTGCCGGTATTCAGACCGGGTTTATAGGCTTTGATAAGCAGTGACAGAGTAGAAACCTTTCGCAGCAACAGGCACTCATGAGACTCTGCAATAGAGCGACGAGGACTGCTGCACCATATTTGTGGCAAAACATCCTGCAGTAACCAGTTGCCCAAATTAGAAGACATAAAAGAATCGGAAAAAGCTCTTGAAGATATAGATAAACTGGTAGAAAAGCGATAGAGACTAAGGAGAGTTTTGTGCAGATTATAAAAAGTAAGTTGCTGATACAAAAGACCGGATAAACTGATGTATCATTATTTTGTTAGCTGAAGTATTGATTTTTAATATACTGACACGATTGTGAGTGTGGGAAGTTTGAGTCTATTAATAAAGCAGTAATAAGGCTTATGTGCTATTTACTGATATTGCATATATAAGGAGGGAATATGGAACTGTTTTTAACATCATATCTGGCAGGAACTAAAAAGCTTGCAGAAGATTTTTTATCAGACTTAAAAGTAAAAGAAATAGCGTTCATACCTACTGCTTCCAATGTCGAAAGTTATACAAAATATGTTGATGAGGCAATAGATACATTCAGAGATCTGGGATACAGCTTAAATATCCTGGATATATCAAAAAGAGAATACGCTGAAATAATAGATATACTTGATGTATGCGAGTGTCTTTATATATCAGGCGGCAATACCTTCTACCTCTTACAGGAACTTAAAAAGAAGGAACTTTGTGAGCTTATCAGGCAGAGGGTATCAAAAAGGAATGCGAGCAGTCGGAGATCGGCAGAGCTATAATAAGTGCCTGACATAGAATACAATCATATAATGGATGATAAAAACAGTCGCAAAAGAATTAAAAGATCTATAGTGACTTGCTCGTAGACTCTATACACTCCCGCATAATAAAGAATACCCCTTTGTAGAAAGCACGGAAGAGACACTAAAAGTATACAAAGATAAAATAAAAACTGCTACCGATAAACAACGAAGAAGCCATAATAGTAAAAAGACGGAAAGGTTGAGGTAAAAAGAGCCGAGTTTAGAGTCCTGCCCTCATCTTTTCGACTGTAAAAGGGTTGCTGCATTTTTAAGATTTGTTACGTTATATAATCTCATTTGGTTAAAAATTCCATTATAGCTTGTATACAATTCTTATTTTGCAACAGCCCTTTTACTATATAAAGCACAAGGTACTTTTATCATATACTTAATCTTACCCACCAAATTCACATACTCCGGTCTTATCTTAAGATGGTGAAGAAACTTATCCAAAATATCCTTGGACTTAATCTTAAGACTTGAAGTATTGATACAGGGTGGCAAACCTATATACTCATCTTTTAACAAATCTTTTATCTATAAGCAAAGTAACCTCATCATCCTTATCATTCATAAGTCCAAGTACCGATACGGAGCCGGGAGTGATGTCAACAGTCTTTCCATGTCCTCAGGTCTGGCAAATGAAAGTCTTGCAGAATTGATCTGACTTGAAAGTTCTTTAGTCTTAAAAGGTTTATCTCGCCGGCATCAGCAAAAGATAAAATACTGTTTTTAGTCTATTGCACAGAAATAAATTCTTGCACATGGTAATTCCAAAGCCTTATCAATCTCTTCACAAGCCTCCATAGTCCGGCAGCTTCATGGTCTCACACGAAAATACTCTATCTTTTAACTTATCAAAGCAAGAATCGTAACATCTTATTTCCTTTATCAAGCCTGTTAGCAGTATCGGCAGGTCTTCCCCAAAACTCCCAGGCGAAGCGATGTCTCCTTTTAATATTTATTTTAAGTGACTGAGTTTTAACAATATCTGATAATAATATATAACAAATACAAAAGAAATAGTACAAAATTAATAAAATTTAATACTAATATAAATTAGAGAATATTTAATCGTCGTATAACCCAATTTTAGATAGTACTCTGCTACAAAAGAACATCTGTTTTAGAAATTAATGTTCTCATGCTGATTTGAAATAGATTGCCATATAGCGTGAGTTGCGTCGGTAAAGAAAAATTGTTTTAAAAATCAGTATATCAAAACGATCAGAATACCTGATTCTTACACACATTCGATCAAAAGAGAAAGCTTTCACTTTAAGACTCCGCTACCTGACAAGGTAGCAATGATAAAACCTAGCGAAAAATAGCGTATTTTACGGCACTCCTTAGACACTATGGTACTCAATGAATAATATTAGCAGCTCAGCCAAAACTATTCAATGAATAATATACTTGTTAATATAAATCAGTTATAGTGTTATCAATACGATGTTAAGGGCGTTATAAATATTTAACAATGAGTAGAAAGGCGGATACTATGGAAAAGAAAAATTTCTATTTATGGACTGCAATAATTTTTAACCTGCAAACCGGTAATTCTCCGTATTTGCAGCAGGCTGGCAGGACCGAGTGGGATGGTGGTATTCCAAGAATCTCGGAGGCTATTATAGAATGAATGGCTGTTGGACAATAATTCCGGACTGTATTATTACTTTCGATAATGCAGGATATATGGTAAGCGGACGATGGATAGGTAATTATTATCTTGGAGAAGACGGTGCTATGCGTTACTCAATGCAGTTACTCCTGGACGGAGATGGCTATGTGGGAGCTGACGGGCATGGATTCCGGATACACTTAATCTTTCAGGATTTAGAGGAGAAGCAAGTTACTTTATATGCATGCGACGGATAAGTATACAAAAGTTACAGGAAACACATGGAAAGTCATGTGGAGAATGGAGCTCGAATTGATGTGGACGGTGGAGCTACATAGGCACCTCAAGATTTGATTGTAAAATGAACATGCTGCAAAAGTATGTTAACTGTAGAGGAGGGTACTGCGGCGGAAATTCTCATATCAAGAGAAAGTTTTGAGAGGTACGTAACAGACAGATCTGAGATAGAGGATCGGAAACTTGAACTTAATAATAAGACAGTTGTAAAGGCGTATGTATATCAGTAGAATAATTGAATTTTCACATGCTGATATGTGAATTCATACGACTTATGCTAGGGCTTGCAGTATGTTTTAGATTTTAGTATAGTAGTAGGAGGGCATTTGGCCCGGGAAATGCCGCTACATCTTGTGTGTATAATCTGCCTTGCAACAGCCCTATATTACCCGCAGCCCATGCCGGGTCACTGCCGCCTTGGGCCACAAGTTTTAGAATAAGGCGGCTATTATAAGCAGTACTCACCTATTACCCTTTGGGCAGCTTGTGGGAAGCCATAGCTTATATATTTTTATATCAAATAGGGCTTGGGAAGTGCTGTATATTGTTGTTGTCATCAAGTAAAGGGAAGTATATTGGGCCGCTTAATAACCATGGATAGAAAGTCAAAGACCGGATATCGCACTGAAAAATTTCTTCGGCTGTTTTAATTGCAGCTTTACATTTTTCTACCGTCAAGGTTTTCCTCCTCGCGTATATGTATAGGAACGATATTTGCCTTGTTATCAGGCTCAAAATTGGCAGCTCATGTCGAATCTATAAAAGCCTTCCCCTCACGGCATTTGACACGCACAAAGGCCCTATAAGTCCCATTTGACCCGTATTTCTTGGATAAAACCTCCCGCCATATGCGACATCCGACATAGTATCAAAAATATATTTGTGTAAGATCGGCATTTGCCAGCAGTTCTTTTCAAACTCAGTTCGTTAATTATACTGTCGAGTTTACTCAATCGCAAGCATAACGAAAAGTTTCAGTAAAAGGGGCATGAATCTGTGCTCTGAATACGTAAGCTAAAGAGTCCGTAATATTATATATAACTCCTTACAATAAAGGTACTCACTGTCTGGTTTATATTATAATTTAGCAAAAAGTTAGCTGTTTTTCTACGTTAGCTCATATTATATATAAATTCACTAAGACTTATCATTATCCCTTTACAGATCCTTTCATAATTCCGGAAACTAAGAATTTTCTAAATACCAAAGCAAGCAGTGCAGGAGGGATTATTGCAAGTATGCCGGCAGCAGCGGTAAGCCCATAATGTACAGTGTCCTTAGAAGTGATAAATTCCGAGGTGATTATAGGCTATCGGCTTGCATCGTTATTGGAGGCGAGTATATAAGAGGTATCTCACTGGCATCCATGTACTTAAAAATATAATAAGTACGGCTGAGGCTATAATAGGGTAGGAGAGAGAGGCAGTACTACATATATAAGTGCCTCCGTCTTTGTGCAGCCGTCTGGATTACAGCCGCCTCGTCCAAGTCCCAGGTATAGGATGCAGCACTGGACATAAGCCAAACAATTACCGGTAGGCACGAAGTTACATATACCAAGCTTTAAGGCATACATACATTGCTGACAGCTGTTGCATAAACATTTTCTTTTGTATAAGGGTATGATGAAATTATTACAGGAATTGCCATTGTTATAAGCAGGAGTTTTTATAAAGTCTTTTCCGAAGAATCTCCGAAACTGCTGAGTGAATATGTGCAGATAACAATGCCATAGGTATGTACAGCGTGCGCTACATAAACTCGCATAGATTGCATTCTCATGCCTGAAAATAATAGCTTCCCGTTCTAGCAGTCATCAAAAGCACAGCAAATACCCTGAGCGTTGTATTATCAGGCAAGAAGTTTAAGGACTTCAAGCACCATGGAATCGGGGTTATAGATATAATAAAAGTCCAACAAAAGGTCCGAGATAAAAATCAAAATATCACCACAAATACATATAACACCTTTTAGTAATTTCATATTTAGAATATCACTCCCAAGTATAAACACAAAGAAACATTATTATAAAATATGGTCATAAAAACATTGTAATAAAAGTATATTCATAAAACATTGCAATAAAAGTACTGTTATAAAATGTGACTATAAAATATTATTATAAAAACATTATTATAAACCCAGTGTATATACCTTGGTTGGTATCTGACCTCCTTATTTAAGCTTTTATATAGGTTGAAAATGAGTATGCCGGCTAATATCATAACCATATAGGTGTAGGCGCTGCTCCTTCCGAACTCAAGGAAGTTGAGCGGTAAGGTAACTATGGCATGCTTTTTTGCCGGTGTTCAACATCCGTTAAGGCCACACCTATCAAATACATTGATAGTCTGATGGTAGTCTGTAATGCCTACTGCTAAAACGGCAGCATAAGGGAAGTATTATTTTATGAAAACTTGCTACTACTTTGCACCGTCTATTTTAGCCAGCTTCTATAAGATCTTCATTTATAGACTGTCTTCCTGAAAGACAATCAAACTCATAAAGGGTATGTTCGTAGGAGCCACGACAAAGGAAACTATAGGCAACCATCTTTATCAAGCCAAGATATCGGAGTATCTATAAGATGTTTGTTAGCAAAAGGTTAAAAGCCGTAGCCCGAATAAAAACAAACTTCCAAAGCAGGGTGTCGGGCTAAATGGCGGAAATGTTCTTAGGAATAATGGAATTATGCAGTAACAGCCTGAAAATTTCTACCTTTGACATTAAGAACAAAGCCACCAATATTGAAATGACAGTTGTAAAATAACTACCAAAGCACACATAAAACAGTGTTAAAAAGACTGTTTCGTGAAATGATTTTGAACTTAATATATTAATATAGTTTTATTCCTGTGAACTTTATAGAATTGAGTCGTTAGTTTCCATTTTTTAAGCTATATGAAAATGTAACTATAATGGGGTAAATAAATCAAGGCAAGCATTATTAAAATCATAGGAAGTAATAAGGTATAAGCGAATCTTTTCTTTTTCATATTTGTATATATTTTGAACTAAGGTTTTATCGTAATATTTCCTCAAGCTTTTAAAAGTCTTGGTCGTTTATTGTAATGTAGACAAAAACTTTCCTTCATCAAAGGTTTGTGATAAGTAGTCTTTAAATAATTTTTCCGTATATTTGCCCCAAAACACAGCTCTTTGCCAAATAAACAACCTCATCATTAAGAGGCATTTTATTGATACAAGTTTCGCTTCCTCATAATCAACTTCATCTGTGTGTAAAGCACATCTTTTCTGGCAAGAGGCTCATTCCACCATGCAGGAAGGTTTAAGGTATCTTCAGATATTCTTCCTGTGTAGTAGTACATTTATATCAAACAAAAACTTTAGTTATTTTGTTTTACTTTGATTTTAACGGTTTTGCTATCATCATCTGCATCAAATAATTATATTTCCGTTGTTACATAGTAAGCACATCCTTATAACCTCATCTCGGTAAGTTTTGTTTTAAGCTCCCTGCATGGATACCTTTGTTTTTTTCCGCCGACATTTACTCCTGAAGCAGACAGATATATTTCATTTTGTTAGAACTTTTGCCTTTCTTATAGTTTAATAGCGTGATCAGGAGTGGTCAAAGGTATACAAATACTGTACTGTATCATTGATATCTGGGTCACAACTTTTAATAGATTGCAACAAATATAATAAAGAGATTTGAGATTTACCTACTATTAATGCATAGTTTACCTTATAAAAATTCATTTATAAAAGCTGATAATAGAGGGTATAGAAACTACCTTACCAATCTGTAGCATTTAGACCTTCGAAACGAGCAAATTCTTGCAGACGAGGATGTCCGAAGGCCGCTCGCTACTGGCAGCGAGCAAGTGAGTTTTGCAGTTCGTGAAAATTTGTCAAAGCTTTTTTGAAAGGTCTGCGAGTATGATTGAAACACAAGGTAGTTTCCGTAAATCCCCTTAATACCCAACTACTCATTATCCGCTATAAGCGCCTTGATCTTCTCATCCATCTGAGTAAATGCCTCATCAACACTGAAATTCCCAAGAGCCAAACCATTTACCGCATTATAGATGGCATTGCTCATTTCATTATAGTACACCGGTACACTGCCCGGGAAAGGAGAGCTTATAAGTTTAGCTCAGTTCGAACATAAAGCACCTGGATTTTCAATCTTGCCGTCTGCCACAAGCTTTTCTAAAACAGAGTTTTGCTCTGAAGATTACCAAGCTCCTCATTAAGTTTCTCCTGAACTTCGGCAGAGGTATAGCCTGAGTCAACAAACTTCCTTGCAGCTTTTATTCTTGAAAACTTTGTAATTCCAAGAGCTCAGGAAGAGCCATGGCATAATGTGCATTATCACTAAGTCCCGGCATAAGTATAGAGTAACTCACCCACGACCTTGCTCTTTTCAGGGTTTTAAACATTACTTATATAAGAGCTTGGTCCTGTCATGAAACTTGCGCTGCCTCTAGTAAGCCTTGTGTAGGTCTTTCCACCGTCTGGTGGTCTTGTCACGGATCAACCAATTTTCTTTTGATAAGCTTATCATAAAAGTTCAAAGCATCCTTTACAGAAGATTCATTTAAGGTGCCGTCATCATTGAATACTGGCTATCATTCATAGTATAGGCAGTCCAGATAAGTCCGGATACTTGCCTTTTTCCTCAGTGGTGGCACAAGCGGGATATGGATGCTCGCAACACCTGCCGCCTTTTACAGCCTGACCGCCCCATAAACCTCATTATAAGTCTTAGGTGTTTGCAATGCCTGCATCGGCAAAATGCTTATGTTGTAATAAGCTATTCTGTGAATCATTAGAATAAGGCATAGCAAGCACCTATCTCCTATAGAAAAAGGTTGAAATAGTAGGCATGTTTCCTGGCTTTAAGCTCGGCATCAACCTCGCGGTTCGCCGCCAGTCGGCTTCACCGAACTCACCGACCCATGACCAGTCAACCTCAACCATATCGGCACTTGCCTCACCGCCGCTTGCAGCTATAGAAATCTATCCCTTATAGCATCCCAGTCAACTTGACTGATATTAACATTTATGCCGGGCTTTTGGTCGGTAAATTTTGTAGTTCATCTGAGGGAACCGCCCACTGGGGATCATAACCGTATTGAATCAGAACTGCTGCCGGTTTGTGCCTGACCTTCTTGAGAACTTTCGTTAGCAGCCGGCAATCGGTTGCCCTGCTTGAACTCAAGTCGGTATTTGAGCAGGCAACAAAGTGCAAGTGTTGTTTAAAGCGGCTGTCTTATTGATGTTAATAATTTTCTTTTCATTGTATTTATTTCCTCTCTAATACACACATTACATAGTATACTGTATCGTTGATATTTAGCCTTTATTACTGCTTTGTTAATAGATTTGTAACAAATGCATAATAAAGAGAAATTGAGATTTGACTCTACTATTGCTGATTAATTAAATATCAATGATACACTACAATAATAACTTGGACTGTGTATAGAAATACTTATTAAGAACCGTCTCTGCAAGAGTTTTCAAAGTGCGAATTTCTTTATAGTCTTACCATCCGTTTTCTAAGTAGTATTGATTTAATAAGTGCTTAAGCGGTCAATAAATTTTACTAACTCATATTGTCACTATTAAGCCCTTATCAAAAATTTTTTGTATAAAAATAAATATGATAAGCGTCGGAATCATGGACACAAATACTTGCTGCCATCTTGTGTCTCCCAAGTGGTCTTATAAAGAGATTGATAATCCGTAAGAGCCATTGCCAGGGTTCTGTTCTCGGCAGATAATATAAATGTCCTTGAAAAGCAAGTCACCATATGCTCTATAAATGCAAAAAGCCCTGCGGTTATAAGCCCCGGAAGTATCAAGGGCGCAAGCACAAACCGCACTCCCTGAAGCCTTGAGCAACCGTCAACCCATGCGGCTTCTTCTATTTCCTTTGGAATATCCTTAATATATGAGTACAAAAGCCAAAGGCTCATAGGCAGGCAGACGGATATATTGGCAATTATAAGCGCAAGTTTCGTATCCAGCAAGCCTAAGTGTTTGAAAACCATATACATAGGGGCGGCAAGTATGACTTCGGAAAACATTTGCGTCAATATAATTAATATAAGTACACCCTTCCTTAACCTGAATCTATACCTTGCAACGGCATAGGCAGCTAAGATTCCTATAATTACACAGATAAAAGCAGAGGTAAAGGATATAAGAAAGCTTGTTCCAAGAGTCGGAAGTATGCTTTTTTCTCCAAATAGCACAGTCTTATAATTTACCCATTCCAATTTGCCGCTAAACCATGTCGGAGGCCATTTGATTATATCTTCATACTTCTTTAGAGAGGTATTTAACATAATAAATATGGGGCTGATAAAGAGGAAAATATAAAAGGCATAAACTGCTGTTCTTAAAAGTTTGAACATCCTTTTTTTTCTTAAGCATACCGCGTTTTTCCATCCAGTTTGTAGTAAATAAGGTGAATATAAACAGTATCACCACTGCCAGGAAGACAGCGTGCATAGGCGTTTCCCAGTTGAATTTCGCAAAGGCTTCTTCATAGATTGCGATAAATGTTTCGTACTTCGCATAGGTCCGCCACCTGTCAAACAAAGATGACATTAAAAGAGTTAAATGTCCATACCTACCAGTGTTGGCCGGTAACCAGGAAAACTTTGATACAGGGACAGGTTATGACAAAGAAGCGCCTTATAACCCGGCACTATTTTGCACCTCGTAAAGAGAGGGTTGATGCTTGAAAGCCCCGCCGAAAACATCATGGGAAACCATAGGAAGTCCAAGCCATGCATCTGCCAAAGGCGGCAGCGAAAAATGGTGATAGGATTAGAAAGGAACCGATGTTCTCAAGCTTATAAATCCCAATTTTGCAAATAAAAGTTAAGGTATCCGTAGCCTGGCTCAAAATCCACTTCTGACTGCAAACTGTAACCTGTTGCAGCGCCCAAGGGAGTAGGGAAAGAAAACTTAAGTTGCTTTTTGAAAAAATAATACAGCTCGCTGTTCATAAAAATATTATAAAGCCCAAAGAAAGCTTGAAGAATACAGCAAGCAAGGTATATCTGAAGGTAAGCCAAAGTGTGGGAAGAAAACTTTGGAGCTAAAAAGCTTTTATAATTATCAAGACCCAAAGGTCATATTCCATTTATAATAGCTATTTTATAAAACATCTCAATATAATTTATATAGATACCTGAAAAGCTACCAAGACAAAAAAAGCGGTAGCAGCAAAGATAGGGTTGAATGCTCTTTTTGTCGGTAAACTTTGAAAAATTATTATTGTGCGATTTCAGCCTGCGCCCATTCTCCACGCCCTTTTGTTCTATTTCACCTGTAACAGCCTTTTGTACTGCCATTAAGAATGCCCTATTAAAGCTGTCCCAATCTCAACTGAGGTTCACCACACCGTAATCACGCGTTTGCGGCAAAGGCTTGCATAAATTGGTTTGGAATCTTCATCATTATACTCTTCTTTTTAAGATAGGAACCATCCGAATGCCTGATACCGGTCTTTGATACTGGCCGTCCCATAAACTCAACAAACTTCAAGCAAGCCCTTGTTCTTACTTATGCTTGAGATAAGATAAGCAATCGGTAAACCAAAAGTCTCTGCCTGCTTAACTCGGCAGGAAGTGCAGCCACCTTTATAAGGTGCCTTTTCAGCAGCTGCATCGCGTTTCCTGCTCCCAGGACCCGATACGAACATAGCCAAATTAATGTTGGCAAAAGTTTAGCCTGATCGCTCCTTGCGGTACTTACCACATCGGGAACCAATTTCTCATCATTAAACTTTAAGATACCGGCGTTCCTATTAATAGCTTCAGTATTGAAAGTAATTCCTGCCCTTATCGTTAACCAAAGCACCGTCGTTTTGATAAATAAAGTTAAGTAACTCATTCGTTCCTGCTTGTTACATCTGGTAGGTATTGCAAAAGCCGTATACATCCGGATTATTTATGAACTGTCTTAGCTGTTTCAAAAGCTCTTCCCAGTTGGTAGGCGCTGATTAAATCACTTCTGTAGTATAAGGCTCTTTGAAGAAAATGCCATAGGTATACCGTAAATTGCTTTCCGTCTACCTGACCCGTGGCAAGCAGACACAACCCCTTTGACTTGAATTCATCTGTGATATTGGCACAGATCCTCAGCTATACCTAAAGACGCAAGTTGTTTTAGGTTCTTGAGCCTGTAAGCACGATATCGGGAGCGTTCCGCCCGATAGAGTGAAACTATCTTTAAATTAAGCTCATCCCAGCTCACAGAAACTATTTCCACCTTAACGCCCCTCATTGGCTTTTTCAAAGCCCGCTACACCGCTATCGTTCTTCTTTAAGTAAACCTGAATCACAACCGGGTACAAGCATTTTGGGTACGGCGCCTTCCAGCAGCCGCCGGTTTGAACTTGAAGAAACAGTTTAAGAAACTGCTTTTGCAAGCATGATACTTGCAATGCTTAAAGATAAAACTTTCTCATAAAACTTTATAGTATGTATATTAACATACCTCCCTTCCTGTATTATTTATTAAACACATGAAAATTATATCAAATATTAAGTAATATATCTACAGACATAGTTACTTTGAGTTATTGAATAAATTAAATAAATACAATAATTAGTAGTATTTTTGTTTTTTTAGGTTAAGATAATGTTGGAAAATGATATTTCAAGAGGAGTTATATAATGAATATATATAGCAGTACACACAGTTTTAATACTTTTAAGTACTTATGATTCAAAGGTGATTTGTTTTAAAGAGTTTAGGTACTAGAAATGAAGAGTTCGTATTTTTTGTAGCTTTCAACAAGTTGAAAAAAGAGCCTGCGTAAGCCTTTGGCAGACATTATGATTTACCCAGGCTTGAGAACAGATATCGCTTTGAGACCATTGTTATACACATGCGGTGAAATCACACAGTCGCCAAGATAGAAAAATCATCTGTGTTCTTATATAGAAGATGATGATAAAAGCCCATATGCAGATGTGTGATAAACAGTGAAAGCTTTTATTATGAAAAGGAGCGGTGCCTATATATATAAGTTGCAAGTATCCCAAAGGTTTTGCTGCCGATACATTAAGCCTTAGATTTAATTTGTATAAAAGCAGTGCCTGCTGGGATGAGAGGAGCTGATTATAGGGATTTTAATATAAATGTGCAGGATTTTTCCCCTTTGAGGAAGAGGGGATAAGGTATTCTTTTTCTGACCTGTGGCAGCATCCTTGCTCATGGGCAAGAACTTACGGTTTGGAATACTTTAGCGACAGACATTTGGAACTTATAGAAAAGTATATAAGAGAGTTATCAAAACTCGGTCAATGTGTTACAGACCTTATAGTATCGGATTTTCTTGGCAGCGGTCAGGGTTTGCTTTATGATAGAGAATAATCCTTCCCGTCTGTAAGGAGCACAAATATGGTAAGGATAAGTAAAAGAAACGGTGAATTTATATATGATTTTGGTATAGTTGACAGACAGGAATTATTTCAAAAATATAACATTTGCAAGGAGATAAATCTTTTCGGTATCTGCGGTAATTGGTAATGGCTTTTGATTTCAAATCCCCTCATGACAGATTATGAGGATCCTATACGAGTAAGTTTTCATGATGAGGACAGGCTTGGCTATGATTATAGGCGAATAAGGCTGAGCTTGGAAGATACTTAAAAGCCTTATTTGCGCATTTGGACTCTAAAGGCTATATGTCTATAACAAAGATAATAGGTGATGAGCCGAGGATTATAAAAATTTGCTTTCATGAGTTCTTAAGTCTGCTATGAAAAGGAACTTAAGTTCAAGTATGTTTTGCACAGTGCTACCTTCCTTGATGATTACAAGGGTTTGAAACACTTAATTCAGCCTATGTAGGCTATTATGTAAAGGAAGGAAGGCTTGAGGGAATATTGTATGAGTAATTCCAAGGAAATGACATGGTATCCTTGTTGTTTTCCTCTAAAAATTACTGACTTTTGTGTCAAGTCCGCTTATAGAATCAGCGTATTCCTGACTTTACACATATTTCAGGAAGTTTAAAGGAATGCTTCGCTGGCTTACGGACTGTATACGGAAAAGCCCCTAACAACATATCCTATAAACCGAAAAAGTGAAGGCGGGAGATATGTTTTTTGGTTCACCCCGGTAAGGACAGTTATGCACAGAGTAAGAGAAAACATGCTTTTACATACAGGATTTTAATATTTTAAAAAACTTGAAAAACAGGGTGTAGATGTGAAAATTATCTACGTGAAAAAGATGGAAATAAAAACTGCTTTGCAGGAGTGGAGATAAAGACTTTAGCCTGAAATTGACGAGTACAAAAGACTATGAGTACTATAAAAGATATGATGAATTGATAAGGAGTTTTTATGAGAAGTAAAGAGGAATTGCTTAAATCACTTGCAGAATATGTAGTTGAGATGGAAGATGAAGATATAGTTGATATTGCGAAATGAATATCTTAAGGCAGGTTATCCGGCTCAGGAAGGCATATCACGGACTTACTGTAGGCATGATGCTGAGGCAGGCAGACTCTATGACAGAAGAGTATTATATAGCGGAGCTTTTGCTTTGTGCTGATGCAATGTATGCAGGTATCAATGTACTTAAAAGTGCTATTACGGAGAGTAATGAGAATAAAATAAAGGCTGTTATAGGTGTTATAGAAGGAGATACACACGATATAGGAAAGAATCTGGTAAAAATCATGCTTGAGACTGCCGGTTTTGAGATGATAGATCTTGGAAGAGATGTGCCTATAAATGAGTTTGTCAATTCATCCATAGAAAATAAAAGCAAGCCTTATGTGTATGTCCTCATTGATGTCTACTACCATGTACGGTATGAAGGATGTTATAGAGGGGTTAAAAGAAAAGGGTTATAGAGATAATATCAAGGTCATGGTAGGCGGAGGGCCTATAACCGATAAATTTGCCATGCAGATAGGGGCTGATGCCTATTCTGATAATGCGGTGGAAGCTGTAAGTGTTGCAAAAGCACTTTTTGGCATTGCATAGGACTAAGCATGAACAAATTTCCCATATATAACTGTCCCGATATTCTTTTATATGACTATGATAATGAGTATAATAAGTTATATCAAAGCAAGGTCTATGAGCTTGAGGGGGCACTTCAGCTTTTTGATAATGATAACAGACTTAATGAGGTATATAAGCATTTGCTTAGGTACGAGACTTTCACCGGATAAGAAATTAAAATTTGACACGGAAATCAATAATATTAGGCTTGTACTTATAAATAAAGTAAAAGAGTGCATTGGATAAGGGCTATGAACTTATAAGCGTGAGCTGATCCGCTCTCAAACATGAAATTTTTAGGTTTAAAAGCAGCCAAAACTTACCTTGATATATTTTTGCTTGATTTTCTATATGACACAGCAAATCTGTGAGGCAGAGCCTTTATACATCTATGCCCGAAGTTAAGCATATTGCTTTATCAAGGCTATGGAAACTGATAGCTGAATATAAGAAGCTTTATACTATAAGGTGGATAATGTGTTAAATTAGATAAAAACTTATCCGTCTATTGTTCATGCCTTTAATATGTGATGGAAAAGAAGAAATCATATCAGGACTTAAATGTATACATGGAAAAACCGACACGGTGGCTGTTATTAAATTCAATAAAAGACATTGCTGCATCATTACTTTAGAAATAAGTATAGCAAACAACTTCCCTCCTTTCCTGATTGCATACATCAAAAATCCTCAGCCTAGCCCAACTTCGCTTACGTTTTTGATTTACACAGTCAGAAAAATATTCATCGTTTTTGATATGCTTATTTTGTAAATGATGCACTCAACTACATCAAAGGTTAGCCGATGTTTTTGCTCTGCACTCGGAAAAATATTCATGTTTTTATATACTTATTTTGTTAATGATGTAGCGATGAGATGATAGGATTTTAGATGAAAACAAAAGTATACTTGATTATTTGAGAGTAATATTGAAAATAAATGCCGCCTACAGCGGTCTCGGTTCTTGCGGCAAATGTAAAATAAAACTTAATAAGGATTTTGATATAGATAAGGCGGATATAAAAGCTTCGAGCAAAAAGAGATAGAGGAAAGGCTATAGACTTTCCCAGGCTGCATTTTAGATGGGGATGAGGAAAATAGAGGCAATTATATTAAGTGAGTATCACAAGCACTTTGGAAATAAAAAGAAGGGGAGAAAAGTACGGATGTAATGCTTTTCTGGAAAGTTTTTATTCCCAAATTTGATCTCACAATAAAATAACACACACACGGTATAGCACTGGATATAGGAACTACTACCATAGCCATGCAGTTGGTGAGCCTTGAAACTACCAAGATAATAGCTAAGGCTGCTGGATACCAATCCTCAGGTAAGTTACGGCTTTGATGTAATGAGCAAGGATGAGCCTATACTATGGAACATCCCGACGGACTTTAAAAATCTTCAGTATAGTAAATACACTATGCAGCTTATGAGAAAGACTGCTTAAAAGAAACGGTATAGAGAAACAAAAGATAGTGGAAATGGTGGTTTCAGCCAATACAGCTATGTACTCGACATCCTTCTTAAAGAAAAAGTATAGAAAGCATGAAAGTTTCCATTTACCCCTGTATTTGACCAGTAAGACCGTAAGTGCTTCTAAAATAGGCTTAAATTTATCAAAGATATGCAAGCTGTAGCTGTGCCCCATATATCGGCATTTGTGGGCTCGATATAAGTGTCAGGTGCTATACCGTTAGTGCTATATGTGATTGATCATACAAAGGAAAATATACTTTTTGCATAGATATAGGAACTAACGGAGAAATGATTTTACGCTTCCAAATCCTTACAGCTATACTTCCTGGTGCGCAGGTCCGGCACCGGAGGAGATGAATATTTCCTGCAGACGAGGGCGGATATCGGGGCTATAGAGTGCCTCAATAAATAGAAGATGGGATAACTTATACAAGTATAGGGAATGAAAAAGCTGTAGGAATCTGCGGTAGCGGAGTACTTTATCAGTTAAGAGAACTTCTTATGCGAGCAATTAATAAGAGGAGCCATAGTTAGACTTGGAGAGGATGATTACAGAGCCAAGATTGCTTTGCTGTCGATGGGGAAGGAAGGACGTCCATATAGATATCACGCCGAGGGTCTATTTTGTGCTAAGGGATATAGGAACAGGTGCGCAGCTTGCAAAGGGGGCGTTATATTGTCCGAGTATTATTGTGTCTTACACAAAAGGCGGGACTGGAAACTTTACAGATATGGACAGGGTTTTATGTAGCAGGGCAGTTCGGTAGGCATATAAGTCAGGAGTCGCTTTTTGGTGTGGGGGCTTCTTCGATGAATTTATTTGGAAAAGAGTAGAGTACTTGGGCAATACTAATTAAGCGGAGCCTTATCTTTCTTGTGTGATGATAGCAAAGTCGAGTGAAATGGACAGGATTTCAAAAGAGTGGAGTTTTTGAGCTGTCTGAGGCTGAGAGCATGATAGGATTTTGCTGCAAGGGCTTTGATGTTTTAGAAAACTCCTCGCCTTTCAATCTTACACGCAAGAACTTTTGTAAAAAGTCAGTCGCCAGTTCTAGACAGCCTGCGGAACTTTATTAACGTACTGTGAGTATTAGATTGAAATAGGGAAGTGTTTCTGTTTAATTGTTGCCCGTACATTTTGAGTATTTCCTATACATGAATCGGCATTGCATCTTGAATATATAGAGTATTTGTGCGTAGAATGTATTAAAAATATATTTATGGAGAGAGGTTTATGGTTTTAACAGTTCATCCTAACGATAAGATGACTCCCTTGAAAGGGAAGGGCGATTGCCGATGGCAGAGATTATGACGAGGCTTATTACGGATCCTTTTTGGGTGAGATCAAGGCTCGTATCATAGGTAAGAATACAAAAAGAATATTGGACAAATGAGGATACCTAGTGATGGGGATGTTCGCTACAATCGCTGCAGGCTTGACGGCATGGGGAGTAGGTCCCAATGCCTGCGGTAGTGGCCAGGGAGGCTATGGGCGTAGTACCGGCATTACCCGGAACACGGTCTTTATCTATGTCGAGAAGCATCTGATAGACAGTATAGGGAGAGATAGATAAAGCTTAAAATATATCATCACATGCAGAGCGCGGAAGGCTTTAAGATGTACGTATAATGCTACCGCAAGGTTAAAGAGAGGCGGCGGAAGGGTTTTGCGGTGTGGAGCGGCAGTTTCCGGTCCTATAACATTGGCATGAGTTTTGTGCTTGGTACGGACATTGTGAAAGCTATGATAAAGGCACCGGAAAAAGGTACATGAGAGTTTTAAAGGTACATAACACAATGTTAAGTAAGTATGTTGTGGATACATTTTACTCAAACTTGATGTAGGCTTTTCTATGGCAAGATCCGGGCATACCTCTCGGGAACCATATTAAGCCCTAGAATGTATAAGGAATTCTATTTCATCCCTATACTTTGGAGATGACTCTTTATATAAAAACAAAAAGTCAAGGCAAAGCACCGAGTTACCATGTGTGCAAGGGCTTACACGGCAAGATATGGAAAGTATGTAAAGGAGCTTGATATGGGACTTTTCAGTATGGACAATGAGATGGACATAGAAGAAACCTGTGAGTCCGACTCAAAGGCCTATAGCCATTGTCAGTGATCTCGGTAGCGGTTTGTATGCACGTACAAAGGATGATATTGATGAGGAGGTTAAGGTGCATTTAGCTTAGGCAAAAATGCTAGGCTTTGTACTGACAGATGCAATCTGCCGCTTGCAACTGCTGCTGATGAAATATAGATGCCTTTTCTTGGATGCCGGAAGGAAGTATAGCTTTTGTTAAAATCGGTGGTAATTCGTACTGGTTTTAGTAAGTCATTTCTAAACTTGTTAAAAATAATTTACTGATTTAGAATTTATAAATTTGACAAAAAGATAAATATTGAGAATCAGCGTAGTAAAGAGTATATGCATAATATTCTGGCTGAAATTATGTTTCAACTCACAATATTATGCATATATACACTTTGGCTTTAAAGTACAAAACTTATTTAATTGAAAATATATAGAAACCAAGTTGGACAAAATTGATAGAAATTCATATAACTGTGTAATTATCACAGCTATGCATATGGGAACATTAGTATTATCCGTTTACAATAAAATTAATGTTAATTATTCTGAAGTTTTATCTGTAGCTGCAGCATTGCCGGAGTTACCTCATTGTAACACCTAATGAACTAACATCAGAACTGTGAGTGAGAATCAACTCCCCATCTTTGTAATCACCGTAGAGTGTTTACACCACTATCAAGTGTATCATCAAAAACAATCGTTTTCACGTCCAGCATAGCTCCACTTGTAGTTCTGACTCTTTTCGCCCATAAAGCTACTGCAGCTGAATGATCATCATCAAAAGCGGTGGCAGGTACAGTAGGATCCACTTCTTCGGAAGCATCAGCTCGAAAGCATATCTGCAACGAAAGCACTCTGCAATCCCCGATAAGAGCCTTTTCATTTTCAGGCAAAATAGTTTTCAGGTTTTGCGGCATCTCAGCTCCTTCGCGGCGAAATAGTTAAATCCATTGAAACAGACCAACTTCTTCTTCCTAAGAAACTTTTCATCGTGGTTGTGTCCTCACCAAAGCTCTCCAACGGCATCTACTCCATCAATTTTAAGTGTAACTGTACTCTCGTCACTACTCCATTTTGCGTTGTGAGACTCACCAGCTTATTGTTAGTGTAGCTTTTCTTCCTCCTTTAATTCAAGCTCGAAATCGGACATTTTGTCATCACCTGACATAGTCATTCCCAGCATTGTTCCGGTTACGCAGATATACCTCTTCCTACCAAGGCCTCATATTTACCTTACCGGAAGAACCCGAACAGGCTGTCATAGACAAACAAAAGCATCATTGTGACAAAAAGCGAAAAATCATTACTAAACCTCCTCTATTTATCATGTTTTTACCTATCAATTTTTATATTCCTATCAGAAGTTTATTATTGAATTGTACCACAAAAGTTTATGAGCTTTTCAAGAACAGGTGAAACTTTACCAGAGAATTAATTATAGAAACAGTGAAAGTTCAACTGAATTATTCTTAATGTTGAAATAATATAAAGCATGTAATTCAGGTTTGTGGAAACCTCGTAAATATCATTGTATCTCTAAGTCAAATAGCATTATTGCTTGGACATTGTAAAGACGTAATAAAAATCATCATTACTATAGTTAATAGTCAATTCTCCATCTTCAGTCACCGCTAATAGATAAATTATTGCTGAAGTCATCCAGTAAAAATAATCATTTTTGTAACACGTCCCATTGGGAGACTTCCTATTTCTTCACCCATAAAGTTTATTGTAGCTGAGTGATCGTAATTGAAAGTTGCTTTAAGTGCAGTAGGATCAATTTCATTAGAAATATCGTAGCCGAGTACGTTTGTCACGGACACACTTTTCCAATCTCCGATAAGAGCTTTTTCTTCTTCAAGCAAATAGTTCTCAGGTTTTCGTGGCAGCTGGTTCCCTCTTTGGCAAATGTCAGATCCACCAGAAGAAGTCTCATTTGTTCTTTTTAAAACTCTTTTAAATGTGATGGTATCTTCAGCTATTTTCACCGCAGCATCAGTTCCGTCTATGTTAAGTGTTATTGTAGAACCATCCCTAAGCCATGTGGCGGTGTCAACAATACCGTCAATCTCAATTATTGCCTGTCCATCGCTGTTTAGCTCCAAACTGAATCCGGACATGTCATCACCGTAGAGTGTAAGACCTAGGGGATGTTCCGGTGGTTGCAAACTCTTCACTACAAAGTCTCCTCCGAATTTTCGAGAGTATGGCAGCATGTGGCCCGAATAAAGTGGAATTTTTGAAAAGCCTCATTGTATTGTCCAGATAAAGTCATCCCTCGGAACTTTCAAAAGGCACTTTACTGCTTTGCCGCTAATAAAAGACTTCATTCCCCGTATTGCCTAAAAGCTGTGCCGTAGAGGTGGTGATACTACACTTATGCAAAGCAGTAAGATGATAGAAAAATTATAGTCTCCTATTTAGAAATGTTTTATTTAACTGTCGGTGGTTGGCAGCAAATTTTATCATTAAAAATATTAAAAATATCTTTTAAGGTTATAAATGTTTTAAGGACTGTTTCTTCTTACTGCATTTATCACTAAAACTAAAGCAATCGGGTCTATGTCTGGACACTGTATACTCAAACATAATGCTCTGCTGTTATAAGTAAAACTGCCGGACAACCGCCAAACAATTATACTCTTTCTAATGTTAAGGTTTAAGTACTTTTCATCTATTTCATCCGCTCTTTCCAGCGAGTTTGTTATCCTCTTGCTGCTGACAATATTCATTCCTCAAGTTATTTTCCAAATACTCCTTATATGGAATGTTCATTATGTCATTACTCAGATTACCCACAGCAGACCCTCATAGTATGGTTCCAAGATAAAGTGCACCGCCGTCCATATAGTGAACTCTTTGGCCATATAATAAAGTTCATCGCCTGCCCTGCAAACCGGAACGCTTTAGCAAAATTTTCACTACAGGCAGCTTCTGTAAAAAGGAACACCTTGATTAAAAGAACTTTGAGCAGTTCTTGCTGCACTTTCTTTGAAAGTTTCTATGGCATTGAGTTTTAAATAGTTTTGTGAGACATTTCTCCGGTAAATATTTCTAACACCTTTACCTTGCATATGGTTTGTAGATAGCCTTCCTTGACAGAGCATAGCTACGGCTCTTTCTCCTAGGGTGTTTCTTGAACTGTTCATAGTCTTTTATTAAGTCATTTTCCACAGGTAGGAAATCTCAAATATTTAGTAGTTGTTTTCAATTTTTCTTTCAAATTTTTATAAATGTCATTGTATTTTGTTTTTGGCATATAAGTCCACCTTTAGTATAAATTTTGTATATAAATTAAAAGTTTACACCTAATAAATAAGTGAGCTGAACCTGATTTTATGAATATCAGTTAGGTTTTATCAAAGAAAATACTGCTATATTATTGCATAGTTAAATTATACTATAATCTATGTTAACAATAAAATATATTATTATAAAAATACAGTATTAGGAGGTTATGTAGATATGGTTCACAATTGATTTATCGGGGGAGTTAGTAACATAAACAATGGTCAGAAACACAAACAGTAGTCAGAAACACAAACAGTAGTCACGAAACGATTGCACGGCAACAATTAAACAGAAACACTCCCTATTTCAATCATACTCGCAGTATTGTTAATAAAGTTTTCGACTTTACTTTACAGACTGTGGAACTCGCCGTGTGCTCGCCTACGCTGTGGCGAGCTGCACTAGGGACATCCTCGTCTGTAAAGTTTGTAACTCACTTTCATTAACAGTACTAAGCGCTAAAAAGATTGAAATAGGGAGAGTTCTTTCAATTGTAACCCTCGAAATAGCTCTACTACAATTGTGGTTAGATAAATGGCTATTGTTTATGTTGCTAAGGGGAAGAGAGAGAGGGGAGGTGTGGCAGCACCTTATTCCGAATTTATAAAAATCTGTGAAGATAATAGTTAGTCGGCATAATAAAGGATGTCTATTTACAGCCTAATATATTGAGTTTTATAGTGCCAAAACCTGTATTATAAAGAAGAATTTTACAAGTAGCAGATTAGCATATTAAAAGTCTTTAAGTTTTATAGGAGAGGTGGAATGGGTCTTAAGAATGTTCTTATTGCAGTAGCTGATATTGAAAAATCAAAAAGTTTTATAAAGAGATATTCGGACTTTTACCTTTATCCGGGATTTTGGGGACAATGTTATGCTTTAGCGAAGCTTTGGTGTTACAAAAAGTAAAAGCACATGGCAAAGGTGCTTAAGTCTGATATAAGTGTAGGTAATTCCTTTGAGCTTTTTCGAGGAGTATAATTTGGATGAATTTGTACTTGCCCTAAAAGAAAAAGAAGGTATAAAACTTATAGGGGATATTTATAAAACGCATGGGGAAGACGTTGTATAAAAGCTTTTAGACCCTGACGGATATTTGATAGAGGTGGCTGAAAAATAAAATGAACATACAGATATTTGGAACAAAGAAGTCAATGATACGAAAAAGGCTGGAAAAGATTTTTCAAAAGAAAGAGGAATCAAGTACCAATTTATAGATATGAAGGAAAAGGGAATGAGCAGGGGAAATTTACCTCAGTGGCACAGGCAAACGGAGGTTTTAGAAGCTATGCTTAACAAAGAGGCTAAGGATAAGGATGCCTTGGCGCTTATTAAGTATATTGCAGAAGAAGATAAGTTGAGAAAAGATCTTGGAAAATCAGCAGCTGATAAAAACTCCCATTGTAAGAAATGCTAAACTTTCCACAATCGGATATCAACCGGATGTGGAAGGATTGGTTATAGTTATCTTCATCAAAGTATAAAACTTGTAGGCTGTATTTATATGATTTAATGAAGATAAATGGCTAAAAGCAACCGGATAGATAGTGTAATATGTTAATGAAAGCTTGCTTTCACCCTGCAATTAATATTAAGTTTGTTTGATTAGCCTGTGGTAGAAATAGAAAATGAAGAGAATAGATCAAAAATTAAGCATTTTTAGTCTTTTTATCGAAGATGAATAAAGAACCTTAACTGTAACTGAAATTGTAAAAATTGGAATTAATTATTAAAAGTAAAGTGAGGAAGATGTATTGTATGGAATATAGTTTGAAATGATTTGGTGCGGATAGCGAAAAGAGAATAATAATAAAAGGAACTATCTTATAGTAAATCCTTTGCAGGAAAAACATATTCCAGTATCTCCCTCCAAAAGCCCTTGAACTTTTCAAATCTGGCGAAAACTTTGGAAGATGAGTATAGCGGTGAAAAGAGCTGCTTTGTAATAGGATTTGCGGAAACTGCGACAGCTATCAGAGCAGGGGTTAAGCCATCTTGCTTAATGCAAAAGTATATACAGACAACAAGAGAAGATATTGCGGATGTGGGTATTTATCGGAAGAGCATAGCCATGCGACTGAACAAAAACTTGTATGATATGACAGGGTAATTAAAGATATAGACAGAATTATCTTTGTTGAAGATGAGCTTAGCACAGGAAAACTATTGTTAATATAATATCAATTATTGAAAAGAATACCCGGCGATTTGGAAATTTTCAGTTGTATCAATATTAAACGGTATGCCTAAAGAAAATATAGACTCATACAAAGAAAAACATTAATTTGCATTATCTGCTTAAAACAAATCATGAAAAATATCCCTGAAATCGCAGAAGGTTTTGTGGAAAATAGGTAATTATGACGAATGTATTCTAAAGTCGTCCGGGGATATTTTTCGGGATCAATATCAATGATTATAAAAATCCGAGACGCCTCGTAGAAGCGGATGAGCATAGGGCTGCCTGCGATAAGCTTTGGAAAAAGTATAAAAAGAAGAGATCGGAATTATATTTAAAAAGCAGGTATTGCTGATAGGTACGGAAGAATGTATGTTTCGGCTTTTATGTGGGAGAGCAGATAGAGAAATGGGCAATAAAAAGTACTTTTGCCATTCTACTACAAGAAGTCCTATAACGGTAAGCCTTGACAGGAGAGTATCCGCTACATTCAGGTATGAGTTAAAAAGCCTGTATGATGCTAAGAGAAAGGTATTTTTATATAATATAGGAGAGTTTGATAAGGTATTTATAATAACCGATGCTGTAGGTGATGTCGAGGAGGGGCTTAATTCACTGGTTAATGCCTTGCAGGTTCACAATAAAAAATATAACTTTAATAATTGGTGCTGATGTGGAGAAGTTCGTATTCAGTGAAGATGTAAGACTGTTATTAAGGATATAAGCGGGCTGGTGAAGCCGCAGTCAACACAGGAAAGAGAAAAAGCATACAATCCGGAAGCACTACAGCGAGATGCTTCCCATAGAATATGTGCCCAGTGAAAAATATATGCAGTTTATAAAAGAAGCACTTATAAAACTATTCAAAACCGGTGGCTAATGCGGTAGGTTTGTTGTCGGATAAAATTGTTAAATCAAGGGGGCAGAGATGTCGTGCTTGTATCCTTGGCAAGAGCCGGCATACCCATAGGAATACTTATTAAAAAGATACCTAAAAGTACAAATATAAAAATAGATGTGCCTCATTATTCTATTTTATTATTCGTGGAAGAGGTATAGACGAGAATGCAATGAAGCATTTACTTGAAAGATATGAGGCAAAAAAGCTTCTTTTTGTAGACGGTTGGATAGGAAAAGGGGCGATACTGAACGAGCTTAAGAAGGTTTTGGAAAAGTACGAGGGAGTTTCCTCAGAGATTGCGGTTATAGCGACCCTGCAAATGTTACGAAACTTTTGCGGAACACATGAAGATATACTGATACCAAGTTCCTGTCTAAACAGTACGGTATCGGGCTTGGTGAGCAGAACCTTTTTAAGAAGTGATATCATAGGGGCAAATGATTTTCATGGAGCGGTATATTACGCTGAACTTGAAAGTTCGGATCTGTCCTATGATTTTATCAGGCAAATAGAAGATAAGTTTGAAATTGAGAATAAAGATGATGAAAAGTACATAGAAGGAAGAGGGATAGATGAGGTGGAAAAAATCGCCAAGGATTTTAATGTCAAAGACATCAACTTTATAAAAGCCCGGCATAGGTGAGGCTCCAGAGTGCTTTTAAGGAGACTTCCATGGAAGATCTTGATTGATGAAAGATATAAGGATGATGCACAGCTTGGACATCTTGTAAGACTTGCAAAAGAAAAGGATGTGCCGATAGAGTATTATCCGCTGCTGCATTATAAATGCTGTGGGATAATAAAAGATATTTCAGATGTGTGAGAGTTAAAGTATTATGCACATATATAGTTCAGGTGAATGTTTCGACTGAAATGCAACTACTAAATCGTTACAATTCAGGTAGCTCATTCATCTTCATCAAAAACAACCCCAAAATGTTTAATCTTATTTATAAATTAGACGAAGATGAATATTGGCAGTAGCCTATATATATATATCCGGTTTACCTGAACTGTAATGCTAAATCAGCTTATTTTTAAGAAACAATATACATAGTATTCTCAATTTAACTTATTATACTATAATAATAGAGGCAGCTGTTGACATAAAATTAATACAAAATGTATTGGTGCAACTGTAAAGTTATAGTAAACGAAAGGTTTTTATGAAAAAGAGATTGATTCTGACAGCCATGCTGACTATATTATCCGTTGGAGTTTTGCCTATGGAAAGCAAGGCGGATTCGTGGGTCAGTACAGGTAGCGGTTGGCGTTACCGAACAGATAATGGTGATTATGTAGCTGATGAATGGAAGAACATTAATAATCAATGGTACAACTTTAGTCCTGCGGCTATAATGCGTACGGGTTGGTTTCAGGATAGGGATTCAAAATGGTATTACTTTTAATATACCGAACGGAAACATGCAAACCGGATGGGTTTATGTAGACGGAAGTTGGTATTATCTTGATGCAGCCAATGGCGTGCTATGGCAAGTAATACTAATGTAGAGGGTAAATACTATGTAGATGCAAGCGGAAGGTGGGTTGATAATCAAGCGGCAGGTTCAAATAATGAACTTATAAGTGAATACGAGAGAGAGGTAGTGAGACTTGTTAATGTAGAAAGAAATAACAGAGGACTTTCTTCTCTTTCCATCTCTGATAAACTCTCTAGGCTGCTGATGTAAGGGCAGCGGAACTTGTTGACAAGTTTGATCATGAAAGACCTAACTATGGTAGTAGAGCTTCAACAGCGGCAAAAGAAGCCGGATATAACTATACAGCTTTTGGAGAGAATATAGCAGCCGGTTATCCAAGTCCTAAATATGTGGTTGAGGGTTGGATGAACAGTGAAGGTCATAGAAACAATATATTAAATTCCGGATATACGGAGATAGGTGTAGGCTACTTTGAAAAAGCGGTTCAAAGTATGAAGCTCACTGGGTGCAGTTGTTCAGCACTCGAAATAGAGAATTAGACAGTTTATCATAAATATCATTTTAAAGTTAAAAACGGTTTTAATATTGCCATAGATTAAGTATAATTGGATTTTTGATTATAGTCTATGGCAATACTAATTCTAAAAATGCAAATCATATGAAATTTTTGGCAGAAGGAGAAATATTAAGCTAAAAATAAAATACCTAAGCCTATATGCCATGTTTGTGGCTTTAGCAATGATACTAAGCTATATAGAAAGCCTTATTCCTCTGCCCTTTGCTATTCCGGGTATGAAGATAGGACTTGCCAATCTGGTGGTTATCGTAGCCTTATATGTTATGGATGAAAAGGCTGCAATAAGTATATCGATTTTAAGAGTTATACTGGTATCATTTTACATTTACTAACCTTTTCCGCAATGATGTTCTCTTTGATTGGTTTATGCAGCATACGCTGTATGCTGCTTTTGAAAAACTTGGAAGTTTTTCCTTAGCGGAGATGTAAGTATAGCAGGTGCGGTAAAGCCTCATATATAGGACAGCTTATGGTGGCGATAATAGTGGTAAATACAGTGCAAGTTATATCATATATGCCTATTCTTATAATATTCGGAGTAACGAGCGGTTTTATTATGGGAATAATGGCGGTAATGGTTATAAATAGAATAAAAAGCAATAAAGTAAGGAGATAATAATAGCCAAAAGATAGATATAGTTTCAGGTTTTAGGTGCGGAAAGACCACATTTATAAAAAGAGTGCTTGAAATAGTAAAAACGACGAAAAACAGTTTTTGATAGAAAATGAGTTTGGTGAGGTGGGAATAGATTGGAGGATTCTTGGAAGACTCCGGCATAGAGATAAAAGGAGATGAATTCCGGCTGCATCTGCTGCTGTTCTTGGTAGGAGACTTTACGTCAAGTCTTTAAGGAAATACTTGAAAAGTATGAGCCGCAAAGGGGTTATTATAGAGCCGAGCGGCGTAGGCAAGCTTTCTGATGTAATGAAGGCGTGGAGCTTGTAGAGTCAAAGCTTAAGATAGAGCCGGGTAAGTCCGTAACTGTGGTAGATGCAAGCAAGTGCAAAATGTATCCAAAAAACTTTGGAGAATTTTTTAATAATCAAATACAGTATGCCTGGGATATTATAGTTCTGAGTCGTACAGATATAGTGGATGAAAAAAGCAGGCTAAGGCAGTGGAGATAGTAAGGGAAATCAATCCTACAGCAAAGATTATTACCACTCCCCTAAAGCAGCTTGATAATGAGCAAATATTTGAGATACTTGAAAAGGATACGGATCTTGCAAAAGAAATGGATAGAAGAAGAGAAGAATAAATATCATGAACATGAGAGGGCTGTGGCTGCGGTCATCATCGAAGGTCATGAGACATCATCACTACTGACGGACACCACCATGACACGGAGAGGGCTGTGGCTCAGCGACATCCTGAAGGTCATGAGCATCACCACCATGAAGAGCATCATCATGAGCATGGCGAGAGTTGTGGCTGCGGTCATCACCACGCCGATGAGGTTTTTGAAAGCTGGGGTAAGGAGCAGATCGAAAGACTTAGCAGACAAAAACTTGAAGATATCCTTGAAAAGCTTTCAGAAAGCAGTGAGTACGGTGTAGTTCTCAGAGCTAAGGGTATGATAGAGCTTGATGACAATACCTGGCTTACTTCCCGATCTTGTACCCGGAGAGGTGGAGTTAAGAGACGGTAAGGTTTGCTATACCTCTAAGGCTTGTGTAATAGGGGCTAATCTTGAAAAGGAAAAGTTAGAGGAATTATTTAAGGCGTAATGCAGTAAGTGTAAAACAGTAAGAGGACTTGGTTTTCTTACTTTATCGGTACTGCATTTACATAGGAAGAAAGGGAAATATGTCAAATACAGATAAAAAAGTTCCGATTTTTATGGTAAACGGATTTTTAGAGTCGGGCAAGACACAGTTTATCAAGTTTACTATGGAGCAGGATTATTTTTAAGACAGATAATGATACTTTGTTACTGTTATGTGAAGAGGGAGAAGAAGAGTATCCTAAGGATTTACTTGAAAGCAATCATACACATTTGATAAATATAGAAAGTGAAGAAGATATAAAGCCTGAAAAAATAGACGCTCTTATAGAAAAGTATCAGCCGGAGAGGATAATTATAGAGTGGAACGGTACCTGGCAGCAGGATACATTTAAGCTTTCGGATAAGTATTTTGTTAATCAATATATAAGTATCTTTGATACTTCAAGGCTTGATCTTTATATAAAGAATATGAAGGCTCTTATGGGACCTATGCTAAGGGAAACAGAGCTTGTAATATGTAACAGGGCGGATGATATAGAAGAGGAAAAACTCTCATCATACTATGTGGCACTAAAGGCTATGGCAAGTGAAGCCGAGATAGTTTTTGAGGGGAAAGACGGAGAAATAAGAGGTGATTTTTCCATACAACTTCCCTAAGGAAATAGATGCTGATGAGCTTAAGATAGATAAAGATGCTTTCGGTATTTTTATATAGATTCAATGGAAAGACCGGAAAGGTATGACGGTAAAGAGGTTGAGTTTACAGCGCAGGTGCTTAAGCCAAGAGGTATATCGTCTGCCGCCTTTGTCGCAGGCAGGAGAGCCATGACCTGCTGTGAAGCCGATATACAGTTTTTAGGTTTTATATGTATGTATTCGGGCAGTGCCAACCTTAAGAATAAAGACTGGGTCAAGGTAAGGGCAAAGATAAAGGCGGAAAATAGCAGACAGTATGGCGGAAAAGGTCCTATAATGTATGTAAAGCAAGCTATACTTACCGGGCCTATAGAAGGTTTGGTACAGTTTTTAGCATAATACTATAACTCACTATAATCGGCAATCTATTTCAAATCGGCATAGGTACACTAATTTCAAAGCAGATGTGCTTTTTGTACGAAAATGTTGTTAAAAATAGCTTAAATTACATTCCCAAAGGAGGAAGCTATGAAAAGAAAAGCGTGGTCTGTAGCGGTAAAATGGATATTTTCAGGAATTCTAAGCGTTTTTTTAATATTATATGGCATTTTAATGAAGCGTGTGGGCAGCGGAACGGGATTTTATCGTATTTGGTTTTTGCTTGCGGCACTTACTCTTCTTTGGAGGGCTGCTAAAGACTTAGGGCTTTGGAAAAAAGCACCAAGGCTTTTAAAAAGGCTTGTCTGCTCAGGTATGATAATGGGAACCTGTATAGTAGCCCTTACTTGGATCTTTATTTTTTCAGCCTTTTTTACAAAAGAGGAGGCAGGGCTTGATTACCTGATAGTGCTTGGAGCACAGGTAAGAAAGAGCGGTCCGAGCATAGTACTTCGTTACCGTTTGGATAAGGCATATGAGTATTTGGAAAAAAATCCCGCTACAAAGTGCATAGTTTCGGGCGGTAAGGGAGATAACGAGCCGGAAGCTGAAGGCGATGCAATGAAAAGATACCTTGTTGAAAAGGGGATAAAGTCAGAGCGTATAATAGTGGAAAATGCTTCTGTCAATACAGTGGAAAATATTAAAAACAGCAGTGAATATCTTGATAAAGAAAATAATAAGGTAGGTATAGTTACTAATAATTTTTCATGTATTCAGAGGAGTTTCCATAGCGAAGAAAACAGGTTTTACCCATGTGCAAGCATTGTAGCCACTCCAATCCTTTTTTATCTGCTCAACAATATGCTAAGAGAGTCCTTTCGGCATAGTAAAAGGACTTACTTGTGGGAAATATGTAAAAATTTATAACGAGGCGACTGCCTTTGAAAATGTACTGACTCCAAAAAGTCAGATGTATAAATCTGATGCTTTGGGGTCGGTATTTTTATAGCTATATAGTATCGTTGATATCCGGTGCAGTGTTGAAATTTATTCGAACTTATTGTAAAATCTACAATAGATATAACGAGGAGGAATATATGAATATTGATAGAGATACCGCAGTTGCTTTACTTAATAAGTACATAACAACAGAGCATATAAAGATTCATTCTTTTGCAGTTGAGGCTGTTATGAGGGCACTTGCAAAAGACTTTCTCCTGAGGATGTTGATCTATGGGGGATTGCCGGACTGTTACATGACCTTGATAATGATCTGGTTGACTGGAAGAGTGACATGAGTCTGCATGGCAAAAGAACGGTTGAAATACTCAGAGAACTTAATTTTGGCAATGAAGCTATGTATAATGCAATACTGGCACATAATCCCGCAACCGGCAAGAAAGTGGAGACTGTATTTGAAAATGCACTTTACTCAGGCGATCCTATAACCGGTTTTTATCAATGCTATAACACTTGTATATCCGGATAGGAAAATTCGCAAGTGTAAAGGTCAAATCAATAGTTAAAAAGAATGGGAGAGACAAGATTTGCGGCAGGCGCCAACCGTGAGGCTATGTGGGCATAGAAAATACCGGAATTGAATTTGAAGATTTTGCAAAACTTTCTCTTGATGCTATGAAGGAAATTTCAGACGTACTCGGCTTATAGTAAAAATATAAAGTTAAGTTCAGATATAATTAAGTCGGTACGGTAGTGAGTAAGGCTGTTTAGAATATAAACAATTAAAAATATCTTGCCAAGGACAATCAAAACCTCCTGATACGGTATTTTTACATACCCAAGGTGCAGCAAAATATCAGCATGGCTGCGAGGTTTTAGTTAAGGAAGCTTGTCCAAGGCAAGATATATTTATATTGTCCGAGTATTGGACTAATTGTTATTATTTTTACTACAGCATATGCAGCCTGAGTTTCCTATTAAATCCTACTATAACATGAGGATATTTACTGTATATATAACCTAAAAGTTCCTCTATATTGGTTTTAAGTTTTTTACTGTTTGTTATGGAAACTGCCTGATTTACATGCTTGTTGTCTATTTCTGAAAATACATTAAGAAGATACTCGGTTGCAACAGTTATGATTCCGTAGTATTTTGTCTTCTCTTTCCGTATAGTATATCCAACGCATATCACTAAGGCTGAATATACGAAAACTTCTGCTTGTTAAAAATCAAATGATCCCTATATATAAAAGCTCCTATTCCCGGATCGGAATAAGTTGCCTTGCCTGGAAGCTCGGAAAGGTTATCCTTAAGAGTAGGATCAAGCTCATAAAGCTTATCATAATATAATCTATTTAGTTTCTTTTGATTTAAAATGCAGAGTATAAAGAAACCTAGTAATGATAGCCAAAAGTACTATAATTACTCCGTAAGCCCATAAGAGTTCATACCAAACACTTGGTACTTCAAGTATGTATCGATTATCCGTATTGGCAATTGCATCGTTATTGCCCTCAAACACTGAATTGGTAAAATCTGAGAGAAGTTGTTCATCCTCATATGCAAGCTTTGTTGCCTCTACAAAAAGATAATGCTCCTCATTAAAAAGCCTCGATCTTTTGTATAGTCATCAAGTAACTTCCTAATTTGCTTATTACTTGATTTTGTCCTCAAGATAGGCAGAGCCGTAGACTACTTTGTTGTCTGTTGAAACAGCATCGATTGTAATTAAATAAAGGTTATCATCAGTATCCAGCTCACCCGGCTCAAATACCTCAAATATCTCATATACTCGTACTGTATATACGCCTTCATCCGTGTCTGTTTGGTTATAATCCTTATTACCTGCGAATATTACACCTTGATTATACATGTTTTTGCCGAGCCGAAAGACAGTATCCATTCTTTTTCATAAAACCCCCAAAATATCGCCAGAAAAAACAAGATAACTGCTAATACTATAGCACCCGTAAACCCTTGATTTACTCTCTCTTTCATGAAATCCTCCTAATTATAGAATATAACACATTTTATTCTATAATAAAGCTGAGATACAAGAAGTAAAAATTAAAAATGTAATAAATAGTTAATATAAGTGCTTTCTAATAGCTGTAGAAGTTGTTAAAATATGAAAATACAAGAAAAAGAATAAAAGAAGCACTTTTAATATATTTCTGAAAAATTGCTTTTAAAATAATAAAAAATTTATGAAAAACTATAGTAATTATTATATTTATATAATATAATTAACAAAATAAAAAGGGAGGTTTTATGGAGAATAAAAAACTGAGTTTTCCGGCAGCATTTTGGACCTGTTCAGCTTCTGAGATTTTTGAGCGTTTAGCTTATTATCTCGGACGTTCACTTATCCTTATCTTTGTTACCACAGCAGTAGCAGAGGGTGGGCTTGGTTTATCCGATGATATGGGAGCGAATATGCAGTCAAATCTTACAGCATTTTCATACCTTGGTTCTTTACTTGGAGGTATGATAGTAGATTCCTCGGATAGGAGCGAAGTATACTACTCCGGTAGGTCATGGTTATTGCCGGTGCAGGTTATTTTGTAGGTTCTATATCTAAGGGACCTATGGGATTGTGTATGTCATGATTTCACTTGTAACAGTCGGTCTTGCTTTATTTAAGAACGGACCTATACTGGGAAGAATCATAACAGATAAAGAGCATATGGATCCGGCTTTCTCAATGAGATATACTCTTGTAAATGTAGGAGCTTTCATAGGTACATTTGCGGTAGGTATTCTTTATAAGGATGTCTTTGCGAAGAACGGAGTATTGGGATTTGCTCCATGTTTCCAATTGGCTGCCTATCAATGGTTTTAGGAGCTTTATGGTATTTCTTTGTATGCTGGAAACAGCTTGGAGATATAGGAAGCCAGCCTTTTAAGAAGGGGAAGACTGCGGAAGAAAAGGAATTTGATAAAAAGTCTTTAACTAAAGAGGGCGATGTAAGACCTTTGAGTATTATAGAAAAGAAAAGACTCGGTGCTATAGTACTGGCAGCTTGTATATCTGTAATATTCTGGATTTTCTGGTATTTGGCTTACCTTCCTGCATATTACTACTGGGCAAAAAATGCGGACTGGGTAATATTCGGATATACCATACCTTCAACTTGGCTTGATGCCGCAAACTCTATGTATTGTATACTACTTGGACCTGTTATGGCAAAGATTTGGCTTGTACTTGCAGCAAGACCTAAGGGTGATATGAGCCTTTTCAAAAAGACCGGAATAGGTATAGGACTTCTTGGAGTTTGTTACGGTGCGTATGCACTTTTGGATATTGTAAAAGATAGAACCGGTCATGTAAGCGTACTTTTGATAGTACTCGGAATTACTGAGTATGACACTTGGAGAGATGTCTTCTCACCACTTGGACATTCATTTGATAAGCAAGTATTCACCGAGCCGTTACTTAGACTTATGATGTCTGTGTGGGGACTCAAACTTCGCAGCAGCTAAGTTATACGGTCCTGTACTCACCATGGCTATTTGTGAAAAGACACAATTTGGTTTCAGAACCGCTTGTTACATAATTATAGCTATAGCTGTAGTGGCTGCATTGATTCTTTTTGTATTCGATAAAAACTTTCTTCACTGGTGGAAGAAAAATAGTAAAAAACGGTATTAATGCTTAAACCGCATTAATCGGGTATTAATAAAAGGGGCTGCTGCTTTACTGAAGCGATAGCCTCTTATACTCCAAATAAAATATACTCACTCATAAAAATATGATACAATATACAACACGATTTTTGACAAAAAGCAAACATATATAACAAAAACATCTAAATAAAAGAGTGTTGAAGGAGTCGATTATTTTTCCGGTAAAAATAGTGGTAGTATCGCATTGTATACTTAAATCAAAATGCAGTGGTAAACGGATGGAGAGGGCAAGAGGTGCCTACCCTATAGCAAAAATATATATTGGAAAAGGGGTGGGCTGATACAGCTTCCCTGCCCTGAACTGCTTTGCATGGGGCTGCAGAGAGCGGCTATGAGTTATGAAGATTATAGCAGCATGAAGATATAGAAAAAGGTGCTTGGATTTATTGAGCCGGTTATAACACAACTTAAGATGTATAAAGAAAGTAATTATAAGTACCTTGGTGTTATAGGCATCAATGAGCCCCAATTGTTCTATATCAGGTAAACGGGGATACTTTATGGAGCTATATTTTCAGTGTCAGCAGAATAGGTTTCGACCGGAAAATATGGAGATTCCTACCATATGATGAGTTTAATGTTGGCGATCTGGAATCGGAATCTGATAAGTTCATAGAGGGGGAAGATGTGAAGTTAAGTGTTAAAGCTTTGGTACTTTTGTGCTATGGCGGTGGTTATTAATGTTGGTACTCGGGAGGCGGTTTCGCCTTAAAATACCCTTACCTTCCTTGATACCATGGGAACTATATTTATAGCGGCGGTATGAGCAGGCGCCCCTACGGCATACTGACAGGTATCGCAACAAACTTACGTGATGGAGTTGTGAGGAAGCTGGCAGCAGTTCCTTTCCGCACTTGTCAGTATTACGGTCTACAGGCAGTTGCACTGGTCAAGAGGGAATTTTCACCCTGCCTCAAGGCTATAATAGCCGGAGTATTGCTGTTCATAGTTGCACCCATGATGGAGCACCATCAGAATCGCTTTTTATTCGGCGGTTTGACCGGCTCAGGTACGGATGTTATTATACCGGCGTTAAAACAGGCAGGTCGGAGATGATGATGCTACGTATTGGGGAGCGGTAGTTTCCAATAATATAGCTGACAAGATGGTATCTTTGTATACCGGTGGCAATACTTTCTATAAATAAGCAAATTAAATCAATGCTGTGATATATGTACAGTTTTTCGAGTGCTTAGTAACATAAACAATTATAATAGTTTATAAAAATTAATTTATAAAGATTTTATAATTCAATCATACCGGCAAACCTTTTTAAAGCTTCGACAAATGTCACACAGACTGTGGAATTGGTATCTTGCTTTATCAAAAGTGTTAAGCGATAAAAAGATTGAATTATACGGAGTTTTTAATCTTCCGCCACACTACTGTTAGCAAAAAGATTAGTGGTGTGTGATGATATTTATAATTGTTTATGTTGCTAAGGGGAGGAGTGGAGGAGGAGTGAGAGGTGTGAAGCGACTTTTTACCTAACGCCACACTTTCTGTTTGATTTTTGATATGTTTATCTTATAAAAACACAAAAAGATAAAAACAAAGAAAATAAACTTGACATTTATAAACAGCTCTTGCTATAATGTGCTGATAAATAACTTGTAAAGAACAATAAAATACTAAAAAGTATACAAAAAGCTTTGAATAGTTAAAAATAAATTGTAAAAACAAATTAAATTAAATTATCAAAATAGCAATTACGATACTAAAACAAATAAAATCAATACAAAAGAGAAAAAGGAGAAGTGATTATGAAAAAGCAAGTATTAGGGTGCTATTTTTATGTGCAGGTTTGGTATTGTCCATGCTTGGAGGTTGCAGTTCAGGAAATTGAGAGACAAGCGCACAGCAAAGCGATGCGCAAAGTACTGAAGCAGGGGCTTCATCTGCAGAGGGCTCATCAGCTGCTCCAACTACAGATGTTGCAAAACTTAAAGTTCGGATTTGCTGGTGGATCTTTTGAGCATACTTCTATCAGCTTATAGCCGACGGCACTGAGGAAGCGAGTGCAAGGCAAAGGGAATTACAGGACTTTCAGTACTTGATGCAAGTTTGATCCTGTAATAGCAACTTGAAGGTTGAAACACCCTACAGCCGACGGCCGCAAAGCTATAGCACTTCGCATGTAACGATGCGGCAGGAGCAGCCGGCTATAGAGAATGCAGCAGCCGACGGTGTAGCAATGTTTACCTTTGACTGTACCTCAGAGTCGGATTCAATCAACTGTTTTGTAGGAACCGATAACTTTAAGGGAGGACAGCTTGGAGGCGAAGAACTTGTGCGTCTTACTAAGGATGGAGATACTGTAGTTATTATAGGCTATCCTACAGCATCTTTCTTGTCTTGACAGAGAAAACGGTGCTTTAGAGACATTAAAGAAGTCCGATCGTAAAAGTTCTTGAGCGGATATGATTATAAGGGTGATGCTAATGAGGCACAAAAGATCATGGAAAACATACTTACTACCAATCCTGAAGTTAAGGCAGTATTTTGTGTAGGTGATCCGGCGGCTACAGGAGCCTTGGCTTCTATAAAGGCAGCAGGTTCAGATTGCCTTATAGTAGGATTTGACGGTAACCCTGAAGCTAAGGGAAGCTATACTTGATGCGGAAAACGGCAAATATTGGGTATCAGAGATATCTCAGAATCCTAAGTTAATAGGTTCTACAATAGTAGATGAGATGATTAAATACATGACAGAAGGAAAAGTTACAAAGCCTGAGATATTTATAGATCCATATATAATTACAGCTGAGAACGCAGCAAAGTAATATAGTGTCGGTTTCGGCTAACCGAACTAACAGATAAGTTGTTTGAGCGGGTGGCCGCCTGCTTAAACAACTTTTTAATAGGAGCTTCTCAAAACCCCTATTGAAATAATGCTACCGCAATCACACCGGCTTTAGACGGTGGGGTTGAGGTAGTATAAGAAAACAATAGGGCAGGGACCGCCCGAATTAACGCCTGTGGAGATAGTAGGTTGCGAGGTCATGAAGCAGGAGCCCATGGTTTTAGACTATGGCAGTTCACTAAGACATACGATTTTCTCTTTAATTATGTTTTTGTTGATCAATGGAAAGGTTAAAAATATGGATCCTATTTTTACAGGTAAAGAATATAAGTAAGAGTTTCCGGGAGTAAAGGCGTTAACCGATGTGAGCGTAGACTTCACCCCGGAGAAGTGCATACACCCTGGTAGGAGAAAACGGTGCCGGTAAATCAACCTTGATAAAGATTATATCAGGTGTATACATACCTACAAAGGGAAATATTTTTTTTGAAGGCAAAGAAATTGAATTTACTTCTCCAAAACAGGCTATAGACAAGGGTATAGCCGTTATACATCAGGAGCTTAGTATTGCAAAGGATCTGACTGTAGCACAGAATGTATGGCTTGGCAGGGAGATAAGAAAAAGCGGATTTTTGGATATGGTGACTATGAACAAAAAAACGCAGGAAATACTTGACTTTATGGAAGTTGATATAAAGGCGCAGGAGATCGCAGGAGAGCTTAATGCCGCACAGCAGCAGATGATAGAAATAGCAAAGGTTATATCACAGGATGCCAAAATAGTGGTAATGGATGAGCCGACTTCTCTTTGTCAAACCATGAAATAGATGCTTTATTTAAACAGGTTAAGATATTAAAAAGAACATAATGTAGCAATCATATACATTACACACAGATTAAAGGAACTTACGGAGATTTGTGAAAGAGTTACGGTTTTGAGAGACGGTTGTAAGGTCGATACCATGATGGTAAAGGATGTAACGGAAAAACACATAGTAAACAGCATGGTAGGCAGAGAAATGGGGGACTATTACAACAAAAAAACTCATAAAAGAGGTGCTGAGGTCTTAAGAGTTGAGAACCTTACCAAAAAAGGAGTTTTTGAGAATATATCATTTACCTTATATGAGGGAGAGATACTCGGATTTTCAGGACTGGTAGGGGCCGGAAGAACGGAGGTTATGCTGGCACTTTTCGGTGCGGAGCACGCCGACTTTGGTAAAGTTTATCTAAGGGGAAAGGAATTCCATATAAATGCACCTAAGGAAGCTATAGACCATAACATAGGTCTGGTTACCGAGGACAGAAGAAGAACCGGTCTCTTACTTGAAAAAAACATAGTTGAGAACATAGCACTGCCAAGTCTGGTATATAGAAGTGATAAATTCGGTTTTGTAAATACAAAGTGGGAAGGTGGCTGAGGAATATATGTCCAAATTAAAGGTTAAGGCACCTGATATGTATACAAGACTTGCCAATCTCTCAGGTGGAAATCAGCAAAAGGTCATACTTGCAAAATGGCTTGCCGCCGAGTCCAATATACTTATACTTGACGAGCCTACCAGAGGTATAGATGTCAATGCCCGTTCCGAGTTCTATACACTGATGCATGAGTTTGTAGACAATGGCGGAGCTATAATTATGATATCTTCGGAGATGCCGGAAGTAATAGGTGTATCTGACAGGGTAATTGTAATGCGTGAGGGGCGTATAAGCGGAGAACTTCAGAAGAATGAAGTGGATGAGCAAAATATTATAATGCTTGCAAGTATTACAAGTGATGCAAAGAATTAATTATTTGACATGATAGGTGGATGAAAATATGGACAGTGCAAAATTAAGAAAATTAGTTAGCAATAATGTAGTCGTTGTGGTTTTAATATTACTGTGTATAGGCTTTGGACTTTCCAACAAAACATTTTTCGGAGGAAGAAATGTAAGTAATATACTATCTCAGATGTGTACCAACGCCTTACTTGCCTCAGGTCTTACTTATGTAATCATACTTGGAGGAATAGATATCTCAGTAGGCTCTATAGCAGGTGTTGCCGGAGTAATAGTATCATTTATAGGACTTAGATTTCCTGATATGAATGTGCCTTTTGCCATGTTTCTTATAATTACTACAGGTATAGTAGTAGGAGCTTTATGCGGTTTGATCAACGGAGTTTTGATAGCGTATTTTAATGTTATACCTATGATTTGTACGGTATCAACTATGACGGCACTGAGAGGTCTTGCCTTTATTTTGACCGGAGGGCAGCCGGTGTACGGACTTCCAACCTCATTTGCATTCCTTGGTGCAAGCAGAGTTATACCTACACAGACTATGCCTAATGGAGCGGTACCGGTAATAGTGATATTTACAACTATAGTAGTTGTTATAATGCATATATTATTATCAAAAACAGTATTCGGAAGACATGTATTTGCGGTAGGAAGCAACAGCAATGTAGCTCATCTTAGCGGTATTAATGTAAAGAAGATAAACCTTATAAGTTATATAATTTGCGGCGTTATGGCAGGACTTTGCGGAGTATGCATAGCTTCCAAGCTCCAAAACGGGCAGCCTAACTCAGGTAACGGTTATGAGATGTTTGCCATAGCTTCTACAGTACTTGGAGGTACAAGTCTTTCAGGAGGTTCAGGCTCGGTAGCAAGGGCTATGTTCGGTTGTGCGGTAATAGCGGTTATAAAGACAGGTATGGATCTTCTTAATATCTATTCTTATTGGCAAAATGTTGTTATAGGAGCAATAATTATAATAGCTGTAGTACTTGATATGATGCAAAAAAGAAGCAGAGGAAAATAAATATCAAAAAAAGAAAAGGTTTGAATATGAGTAAATACTATCTTTCACTTGATATAGGAGGAACCAAGACTTCAGCGTCCGTTTTAGCGAAAACGGCGAGATAGTTAATAACTATGTGCTTAAAAGAAAGTCTGAAACCTTTAAGGGAAAAGAAGCTGTATACCAAAATACAAAAAAAGTACTTGAAGACATCTTAGCAAAGCTTAGTATTAAAAGAGAAGATGTGACAGCCATAGGAGTGGGAAGCCCCGGACCCCTAGATACCAAAGAAGGAATAATAATACACGCCCCCTGATGGGTTGGGAAAAACTTTCCGATAGTAAAAAGGCTTAAAGAAGATTTTAAGCTGCCGGTACTTTTAGACAATGATGCTAATCTTGGAGCACTTGCCGAGGTACGCTGCGGAGAGGGAAGAGGTTGTAAAAATCTTATATATATGACGGTAAGTACCGGTTGTGGCGGCGGTATAATAATAAATAATGATATTTACCGAGGTAGTCATGACGGAGCGGGCGAGGTAGGACATATGTCCATATTGCCTGAAGGTATAGACTGTCCTTGCGGCTCTAAGGGCTGTTTTGAGCTTTATGCTTCGGGAACTGCAATTAATGAAAGAATGAAGGCGGATATGCTTTCCGGAAAGAAGAGTTTGGCTTTTGAGCTTGCTGACTATGACCCCAATAAGATAGAAGGAAGTCTTTTACTTGAGGCAGCCTCGAAAAATGATGAATACGCCTTGGAAGCATATAAGCTGGAGGGATATTATCTGGGGCTTGGCATAGCCAATCTTTTAAACATACTTGATACGGAGGCTATAGTGCTTGGCGGTGGAGTAACAAAGGCTAAAGAGTATTTTCATCAGTCCTGTATAAGCACTCTTAAAGAAAGATGTGTGCATCGGGTTGATGAAGGTATGTTAAGGTATTCCAAGCTGAATGATTCGGTGGTACTTTTACGGTGCTTACTATTTGTGTAAGGACAAAAGAAATCTAAAGTTCTGTAACTCGTTCGTGCGGGTATATATACTTAATATAAGGTATGAAAGCTACTTTAATGCAAAATATTATACATATATCCATTCAGTTGATATAGGTATTTATAATTAGTTTGTTTTATAAGCAAAACTAAAAATTATACTGTTTTGACTAAGATAAATGACCTGCATGAACTGTAAAGCAATTAAATATAAAATGTTTTTGAAAGGAGACATTATGGGATTAGTAACATTAAAAGAGATACTTGCAGGTGCCAGAGAAGGACATTATGCTGTCGGAGGATTTAACTTCAATAATTATGAAGACGCACAGGGTATAGTTGACGGTGCTGTAGAAAAGAATTCTCCCGTTATCCTGATGGCATCGGCAGGAGCTATAAAAATATATGGGACTTAAGCAACTTGCAGGTATGGTTATGGGCATGGCAGCAGCGGTTGACATACCCATATGCTTACATATGGATCATGCTACCGACCATGCAATGATAAAAGAAGGTATAAGAGAGGGATTTACCTCCGTAATGATAGATGCTTCAACCCATCCTTATGAGGAAAATATCGCACAAAGCAAGGCTATAGCTGAATTTGCGGCTATATACGGTTGTTCTGTAGAGGCTGAGCTTGGAAAAACCTCGGCGGAAGAGAAGAAGATATAGTTGTTGATGAGGCTTTCTGCCCTCTTTACAAATCCTGATGATGTGGTAAGATTTGTTGAAGAAACCAAGATAGATGCACTTGCTGTTGCTATCGGAACGGCACATGGCTTTTATAAGAGTGAGCCTAAGCTTGACTTTCCTCGTCTTGAGAAGATAGCCTCTCTTACCTCCTGTCCGTTGGTACTGCATGGAGGCACAGGCGTTCCGGTAGAGGACTTCAAAAAATGTATACAGCTTGGAATGAGCAAGATCAATGTAGGGAACTGAGCTAAAGGCTACATTCAGCAGAACTTTAAGAGAGTCTGTAGCTAAGAATCCCGAGTCAGAGTTTGATCCCCAGAAAATACGCCGGACCTGTTAAGGCAGCTTAGTGCACAGGTTGTTAAAGATAAGATAGATATATTCGGCAGTGCGGGCAAGGCTTGGAAGTGTTAATAAGCACAAACGGAGGATACGAATTTGAATATAGCAATTATTACAAGCGGAGGAGATTCTCCGGGCATGAACCCCTGTATAGCACAACTTGTCAAAGAAGCAACCTCCTGTAAACATAAAGTATTTGCTTTATGAAAGAGGTTTTTAGAATAAGAGATCATAATATATATGAGCTTAATATAAATAAGGTTCAGGACTGGTATAAACTTGGCGGTACTATGCTGCGTACCGGAAGGTTTCCGGAGCTTAGTGAGCCCTAGTGGCAAAAGCAGCTTTCGATAACCTTAAAGCTGACGGTATAGATGTACTTATAGTTATTGGAGGAGATGGTTCTTTTCTCGGAGCGTTAAAACTCATGAAGCCTGCAGTGATATAAATATTATAGGTATTCCCGGAACTATAGATAACAATATTTACGGAAGTGAATATACCCTGGGTTTTGATACTGCACTTAATATGCAATGCGATTATATAGATGCAATCTCCGATACAGGTATGTCTCTTCCGGGAAGAGTATTTTTTGTAGAGACTCTCGGAGCATGGGACGGATATCTGACCAACAGTTCAGTACTTATGGGAATGGCGGATTTTTCGGTTTTGGTGGAAGCCCCTATGTCCAATGAAGAAATATGTGAGAGGGTAAAACAGATTCTTGATAAGAAAGATAGGGATTATGTTTTGGTAACTTTTTGCGGAAGGCTCTTATCAAAACAATAGAGGCGGCAGAGTATGTTAAGGAAAAGCTTGGTCTTAATGTAAAGTATAACCTTATGGGATACTGTAAAAGAGGAGGAAGTCCGTCAGCGGCGGACAGACTCCATGCGGCAGGCTTTGCCAAGTATGCAATTAAAGCTGTAAATGAAGGTCTTATGAATAAGTATGTGGTATACAAAAACGGAAGCTATACTTATATGGATTTGAAAGAAGCTGCTAACAAAAAGGTATTTAATTGGGACAAACTTTAAGTTTATCGGGAGAGTGATATGCTTGCAGAAGAAAGAAAAAGATATATATGTGACATTCTTAACAGAAAAAAGGCGGTAAGAGTTGCTGAGCTCAGTAAGCAACTTGGTATTACAGAGGCTACGGTAAGGAAGGATCTGGATGAGCTTCAAGGAGAAAAGAAGCTTAGACGCACCCATGGAGGTGCTATACCATTTTATCTCGGTGGTGAATTATATGATGAGTGATTTGCTTATAGTTCACATAGAAGAAAAGCAAAGTATAGCAAAGGAAGCCTATAAATTTATAGATGATAATGATACCGTGATGTGCGACGGTTCAACTACAGTGCTTGAACTTGCAAAGCTTCTTGTAAAAAGATGAAAAAGGGGCTTACCATACTTACGAATTCAGTTAATTTGGTTAATTTATTAAAGGACTGTAAATACATTACCTTAATTCAGATAGGCGGAGAGTTCAGATCTCACAACAATTCCACTATGGGGAAAATAAGTGAAAGAACCATAAGGGATTTAAGAGTTGACAAGAGTTTCATAGGGCTTAACGGAGTAGCTCTGGGTTACGGATATTCGGTTACAAATTTTGATGATGCGGCTGTAAAAAGAGAGATGCTTAAGGCCGCAAAACAAAGTTTTGTACTTGCAGATAACTCAAAATTCGGGGACAGCTATCTGGCAAAGGTGGCAGATGATGAGGGAGAGGTTGATTTTCTTATAACCGATAAAAAGAATGAAACCTTTGACTATGTAGCTATGGAAGACAAGGTTCAAATAGTGTATGCAGACAGCGGTATTTAAGTCTGTATTAACACCTAAACCGCATTAATCAAGCATTAATGCCTAAACCGCATTAATCAGGTATTAACACCTAAACTGTGTTAATCAGGTATTAATGCTTAAACCGCATTAATCAGGTATTAATGCCTAAATCGCATTAATCAGGTATTAATGCCTAAATCGCATTAATCAGGGTATTAATGCCTAAATCGCATTAATCATGTATTAAAGATATAGAAGGGAGAAAAAGCATGAAATATACGATTTCAGAAGCGGCAAAGCAGATCGTTACTAAATTATGAAAAGGACAATCTGCTTCAAAAGGAGGCAATGAACTCAACCTTTGTTGCGGCAACTACTGAAAACCTTGAGGAACTTCGTCCTGAGTATAGTTATGACGATACAAGAAGGGTTGTTGAAGATATAGACCAAAAGATAAGAAAGCTCAGAAACGCCATAAATGTATTTAATATAAGTACAAATGTTGAGGAGTTTGCTATGACGCTTCGATCAGCTTCTTATCTATATACCCTCAACTGTCTGCCAAAAGAAGTGTTACAAGGCTTGATGAGCAGGCAGGAGAAGGTCAGAGATAATTCGTTTGGTCGTGCAGGCAATATTATTGACTACAGATACACAAACTATGATCCGAAGGAAGCTGAAAAAGACTATTTTTAGCGTAGTGGAAGAACTTAGCAAGGCACAGACCGCAGTAGATCTGATTAACAATACCGCCACGATAGAGGTGACATCTAACAAGTTTTCCGCCTGTAGCAACCCTAAATGGCTTAAATTAACCGGTCTAAGTTAAAGTATATGTTTAGTGTTTATGCTTTGGAGAGCCGGATTTGGTGCGGTTTTAGTCAATGTTAAATGTTAAAGGCTATGTAATGCACCCTGTAAGGGTTCGAATCCCGTTAAATATTGCTACAGGAAAAACTTCAGGCAGCCAAAGTACGGTTATAGGCTGCCTTTTTATTTAATTCGTACAAAAATTCTAAGTCCCTTTAATAAAAGGTTATCATCAAGTATGTCTCATGCCTGCACAGAGGTTTCAAATAAGAGGAAAAACCGCCGGTAGCTATAACTGTAAGGTTTTTACCTATTTCTTCTTCCATTTTATCAATGCAGCGATCTCATCATGCCGGCATGACCGTAGAGTATACCGTTCTTCATGCTGTCTATGGTATTTTTGAAATAATATTGCTTGGAGCATCAAGGTCTCATGGCAGGAAGCTGAGCGGTATTTCTGCTTAAAGACTCCAAAGAAACTCTGATTCCCGGATGTATTATACCTCCTATAAAGTTCTTTTCTTCATCGACTACAAATATAGTTGTTGCGGTACCCATATCTATAACTGCCAAAGGAAGCTTATACTCATGTACCGCCGCAACGGAGTCTACTATAAGATCGGATCCTACGGACGAAGGTGAGTCCATAAGCAGATCAATGCCGGTTTTCATATTGGGATTTACAAGCATACAGTCAAGCTTGACCGCTTTTTTAACCGCTGAAATAATAGCCTTATTAAGCGGAGGCACTACACTTGAGAGTATGGCACTCTCGATAAGAGAACTGTCTCATACCATGTATATCCAGTATATTTTTGATATTGACGGCATATTCAAGATTTGGTTTTATTAAGTGTGGTAGTAACTCTTTCTAAAAATAGATTTTTACTTTTTATCTATTCCTCCTATTACTATATTGGAATTTCCCATATCTATTGCAAGTATCATTGTTTTATTACCCGACCACAGTTAATGTTGATCATTCATCTTCACCAAAAACAGTATAAAAAGAGAGTTTAGTGTATCATTGATATCCGGCTTTATTACTACTTTGTTAATAGATTACAAACAGATATATAGTAAAGAAAATTGATAGTGACTATACTATTGGCAGTATTAATTAAATATCAATGACACATTACATCGCTGCTATTTTTGATGAATTACATGACTTATGTAAACTGTAACATTTTCCCTTCAAATTAAATAAGTGCTTGAATAACAGCTTGCCTCACTTAGTTTCAGTATGATAAACTTAATCGATATCGTAAGCTGACAAACCGACAAATATAATTTATCAGTTTATCATAGATCGGCTCTTGTGACAATGGAGGTTAATATGTTAAGGTCAAAATGTGTAGTTATCGGAGTAAGTGGCAGTATAGCGGCATATAAGACGGCAAATCTGGTAAGTGATCTGGTAAAACATGGAGTAGAGGTTCATGTTATTATGACAAAGAATGCAACTAATTTCATAACACCGACCACTTTTTGAGAGTGCTTAGCGGCAATAAATGTATAGTTGACACCTTTGATAGAGGTTTTACCTTTGAAGTGGAGCATATTTCCCTTGCTAAAAAGCCGACTTGATACTTATAGCTCCGGCAACTGCCAATATTATTGCAAAGTTAGTGCAGGTATTGCAGATGATATGCTTACAACTACCGTTTTTGGCAGCAAATGTCCCATACTCGTATCTTCGGCTATGAATACAAATATGTATGAACATATAACGGTCAGAAATAATCTGGAAAAACTAAGCTTCTACGGATATGAGATAATAGAAGCTGCAAGCGGAAGGCTTGCCTGTGGAGATGTGGGAAAGGGTGCTTGCGGATATAGAAGTGTTATTTGATCATATAGTAAAGAATATAGCTTATGAGAAGGACTTGGCAGGTAAAAATGTACTTGTTACCGCAGGTCCTACTATAGAGAAAAATAGATCCGGTACGCTTTTATAAGCAATCATTCCAGCGGCAAGATGGGTATAGAGCTTGCCAAGGCGGCAGCCTACAGAGGAGCTAAGGTAAGACTGATACTTGGTAAAACAGCACTAAAAAGACCCGAGTTTGTTGATATAGTTGATGTGGTATCGGCGCAGGATAGGTATGAGGCTGTGAAAGAATTTTGCAAGTGATTCGGATATTATAATCAAATCGGCAGCAGTGGCGGATTACAGACCCTATGATGTAAAGTTGATGAAAAGATGAAAAATCGGATGGAGAGCTTAGTATAAGACTTGAAAGAACTACCGATATACTAAAAATATCTTGAGAGAATAAAAAGATAATCAATTTTATGCGGTTTTTCAATGGAAACAAGCAATTTAATAGAGAATTCAAAGATTAAACTCGAAAAAGAACTTGGATATGATAGTTGCCAACAACTTAAAAGAAGAGGGGCAGGCTTTTGCCAAAGATACCATCACAGGTCAGTATTATAACAAAAGAGGACATTATACATAAACCGAAGTTTTATCCAAGAAGAAAGTAGCTCATAAGATTTTTGATGAAATCATTAAATATAGTGGAAAAAGCAATAATAAGTAATATTTTTAGAGGCAATGAGTTGAATTTTGATGAGATAGGCGTACCTTTGCAATTATAAGCCATCCGATGCCGGTAAACTACTTCTACCGAGAAGTTTTTGCTGTATGGAGGTGCTATTAACCTGCCGAAAGCGCAAGGAAGAGAGACTGCAAAGTATGCCGTCAGTGACTCGATGGATATAGAAAAGGAGAGGTATATCCGTATCTTCATCTGTACGCGTTTAATTATAATGATTTTGTATAACATACTTGATACCCTGGGCATCAGGACTTCGCGAAGATGCCTCCACAGAACACCACTCACGGCAGCCGACCTCGGCAGTAATGGTAATAGATGCAAGCAAGGTGTGGAAGAGGCACAGACCAAGAAGCTTTTTAAGGTTTGTAGTGATGAGGAATATACCCATATATCTACCTTTATTAATAAGTTTTTGACAGAGAGTCAGTAAAAGATCCTTTTTGAACTGATTGACGATATAGAGGAAGTGCTTGGTATAAGAACCTGTCCTATAAACTGGCCTATAGGCTGCGGTAAGGAGTTTAAGGGAGTATATGACAGGGCAAGCAAAAAGATACACAGCTACAGTGCAGGTCATGCCGGAATGAAGGAAGTTGACAGTCATATACTCCTTTTGATGATAAGGCGGCAAAAGACGATATAGAGGAGATACTTTTATTCCAAGCTTTTAGAAGATATAGAGCTTTTTAGACGGAGCAAGTGATGAACTGGATATGGAAAAAGAGCGCAACATAAAGGTAAGCTTTCTCCGGTATTTTTCGGCTCTGCACTTACCAACTTCGGTGTAGAAACCTTCCTGTCTCATTTCCTTGATATGACCAGTCCTCCGCTTGGAAGAAGCGGCAAGGATGTGGAAGTTGACCCCAGAAGGATGAGTTTTTCTCAGCCTTTGTCTTGCGATACAGGCAAATGGCGAACAAGGCACATAGGATAGAATTGCCTCTATGCAGTGTATTGAAATCGGGAGAATACACTCCCGAATGGAAGCTAAGGTTACATACAGGCTAAGATCTACGCCTTTAATCAGTCAACTCCAGATGATGGCGGACGAAAGAAAGATAGTTGAAAAGCCTCATGCCGGAGATATAATCGGAGTTTTCTGACCCGGGTATCTTTGCCATAGGAGAGATACACTCTCAACCAAGGATAAGATAGAGTTTGAGGGTATACCTACCTTCGCACCGGAGCATTTTGCAAGAGTAAGTGCAGATGGATACCATGAAAAGAAAGCACTTTATCAAGGGTATATATCAGATAGCCCAAGAGGGAGCGATACAGATTTTTCCAAGAGTTCAATACAGGCAGGCGAAAGAAATCATAGTCGTGAGTGGTAGGGCAGCTCCAATTTGAGGTTTTGACCACAGGTTGGAAAATGAGTATAATGTAGAAGTTAAGTTGGAGAAACTTCCCTACGAGCATATAAGATGGATTCGATAATTATAGCGAAATCAATATTGATAAATTGCAGGGAACAAGCTGATATGTGGAAGAAAAATCAAGACTTAAAAGACAGACCTCTTGCTTATCTTTTGTAAATTCTATGGAGCATACTGCATGGTAGAGGAAAGAAATCCTTGATCTTGTGCTTAGTGATTTTGCAAAAATTAGCATGACTGTATTAGAGTTTTAGTTTTGAAAGTACAAAATGGCCAGAGAGCGTTTAGGAAGCAGACTGGATTTACACTGTTAGTGCAGGCTGTGCACAGGAATAGGAAAATGGCGGAAGTTTCCGTATATTACAGGGCAATACGGCGGAGGTGCCTTTGTACCTGTGTATCTGTGTATTGCGCTTGCGTACCGGTGCTACCATGGAGTTTTCTATAGGAAGGTGCTAAAGCAGACCGGTAAGGCTTTTATCAAGCCTTGGAGCCTAATAAAACAGGTTGGCATATGTCACTCGTTAAGTGGCAATGGCAGGAAATTATATACTTATGATGTTCCATGCTCACGCTAGCAGCTGATGCTCAGGCATTTTGTGGATATGGCTATAGGCAAGTTTGAAGGTGCCAACCAATCAGGTAGAGGAGCTCTTTTGCAAATGCTTGCCCCACCTCTTGAGATGACTGCTTCACATGTAGTGTGGTGGTTATTGCAAGTTTTGCGGTCTGGTGCACAGGTCTTCAAAACGTCGTTTGGAAAATCACCGAAAGTACGGATGAGAGCTCTTGCTTGTAATCATGCTTGACTTTCGCTGCAAACAGCGTATTCTGACCCGGAGCAGCGAAGGACTTAAGTTTTATCTGATTCCCCGATTTTGACAAGATGCAAAAGTCCGGTGCGCTACTGTCAGTCGTTGCGGCTATGAATCAGGCGTTCTTTACTGAGCCCTCGGCATAGGCGCTATGGCGATATTCGGAAGTTACATAGGCACTAATCAATCCTATGGGAGAAGCGGCAACGTTGCCTTCCTTGATACCTTTTGTTGCGACTGCATCAGGGCTTTATAATATTTCCGTCGCTTGCTTTGCATACAATGTGCAGCCCGACAGCGGCCCGAGCTACATTATGCTAACCCTGCTCAATATATTTAACCACATGCCGCTTTGGAAGATTGTGGGGAAGTTTGTTCCTTGTGTTTATGTCATTTGCGGCAGTATCTACAGTACTTGCGTGGTATTTTGAGTAAATATTATATCCCGTACCAGAGAATTATTCCATATCAGCAGAGCTAAAGCCTGTGTGATAAATCAGCGCACTTATACTGCTGCTGTCAATGCCTTGCGTTTTGGGATTTACTATTTGAGCTAAATATACAGCCATGCTTGGGCAGGCTCAGGTATACTTGATTTTGAAGATTTTAGACAGTGGGCAACATCTTGCTTCCTTTGGGGGCTTTTGGTTTATACTATATTCTGTGGGCAACATGGTTGGGGATTTGAAAAGTTTTAAAACGGAGGCCAATAAGGGAGACGGTACTCGCAAGGTTAAAGACGCGCGGAGATTTTGCACACGACCCATATACTCCGTTTATGATACTTTTGCATTACTGTTGCTTTATAGTTTCTTTAACACAACAATGGTTTGTCGGGGAGTTAGCAACATAAACATTATAGCGATAAAACTCCGCATACTCCTCAATCGAGCAGGCTGGCAACCCTTTCAAAGCTGATCGATTCACCACAGACCGGTGGAATCCGTGTGCTCGCCTCACTCCGGTGGCGAGCTGCACTAGGGACATCCTCGTCTCAGGAATTTGTATCTTGCTTTATCAAAAGGGTTACACTCGCAGATTGAATTATAAGGAGTGACCGCCGCACCGTTGCTGCAAAAGATTAGTGGTAAGTGTAGATATATTTATACTGTTTTATGTGATAGACAAATCATTATATTTATTTTGTGGACGTTCTCATGAGCTTTATATTATAAAGGTTTTAAAATTATAAAATACATTATTATACAAGGAGGTTTTAGAGATACAAGGCAGAAACAGAGTAGATCGAAGATCACAAGTTGATGAGAATAGTCTGCCGATGATCATCAAGCTCAGTGAGACCAACAGTGAGAAGTCGGAGGCAAAGAGGGTATGCCTCACGGTGTAGTGGACCTATGAGGTTTCTTAGTGTTTACCGGACAAGATGTCAAAAGAGTATGGCTTCAAGAGACTACAAAACCATGATAACCGTGTACTTGCAGTAGACTCTTCAGTGATAAAGAAACACAGCTTGGATATATTGGCACATGTGGATGTGAGAGCCGGCAGGAGAAGGTTGAAAGAAACAGAGCCTAAGCCTTTAATTAAGGACGGAAGAATATACGGAAGAGGAACATCTGATGACAAAGGGACCTGTAATGAAGCAAGCCTCTTATGCCATGAGAGCAATCAAGGAACTTCTGAGTATAGAGCTTTAAAATGTAAGAATGACAATAGGGCTCTGGATGAAGAGTGTGTGGTATGTCTTTGTGTAGCATCATTACACTGTTGGAGACGAAGCGCCTATGCGACCTTTTCTCCGGATGGAGCCTCACTCTGTAGTAAATATAGAAAAGGTGAAACTGGATGGTAAGTCTCAGTGCAAAGTTTGATGCTGATAAGGCATTGCCAAGAATAATATCAATAAATGCCGGAACTAAGAGTAATGTAGCACCACCAAAAGGCAGCCATGATTATGGAGGGATTAAAGCCGAAACTTGTAAAAGTAGAAGCGCTTAGGTTAGCAAGGCTACAGAGTTGATTTGAGGTAAAAAGTGAAAACTTAAATAACAGCTTGGAGCAATGCCCATGCATCTACCCCGACAATGGTAAAATGTTATAACAGCTTTGATTCCAACTTGTTACCAAGCTTGATTTGAAAAGTCAAAGCAATCGAGCTCTTCATAACTTATATAAGCTTATGCCAAATGGTGATACTAAGGGTGAGATATTGAATAGCCAAATCGGATGAAAAGAGCGAGCATTGACCTTGGCGTTTTCAATCTAATGCTGATGAAGAGGGCTTTGAACGAGCATTTGACCTAAGAGCACCTGTATCTGCAGAACCTAAGTTCTTACTGATACCTGCAAGGAAAGGTTTGCAAAAGGCGGGTATTACCTTCCATACCGACAGTATGATGGCACCTCATGAAGCATCGGAAGATTCTGATTTTGTAAAAGACATTGCTTAAAATGTTATGAGGAGTATACAGGCCTTGGGGATGTTGTATAGCGCTTTATGGACTTACCCTATGTGCACAGACTTTAAAGAGTGTGTGGCTTTTCGGAGCGGTATTCCGGAACTGATACTGTATGCATGGTGCTGATGAGTTTGCCGTAGTTGATGAGTTGGTTGCATTGCTAAGATATTTGCCCAAAGCAATAGTAGAGTTATGTAGTTAAATTTGATTATTTTTACTAAAAACTTATAAATTACTACATTGACTAAATAAACTTTTAGAATTATTATGCTTATTGTTGAGTTGATGTTCGAAACTTGGCTTAAACTAAATTAGATTTAAGGAGAGGTATCGTATGACATATTCTAAGACTACAAATATTATGATGTGTATGATGATGGGCATGGAAATGTGCTTTGATTTTTGTATGCAAAATAATTAGTCTTAGGGTTCTGATGTCGAAACTGTATTATATTTTTAGACAGGCAAGCCACAAGGCTCGCCTGTATCGCAGGGCGGTGTAAAGCGAAACCATCGCCTCAGGGCGAACACCGCCCGCGAACGAGTAGGTGACTAAAGCCCCCTACTCGATTAAAGGTGCAGGGGCGGTGTAAGGAAACCATCGCCTTGCGGTGAACACTAACTTTTTATACAAGGGTAGTTAATATAAGCTGTCTTAATCCTCTGGTTTATATATAAGCGGATTAAGATATGAAAAATTCGGGGATTATATACAGTGGAAACAATTATAAAAATTGAGGGCTTAAGTAAAAGCTTTGTAAATAAGAATACCACTGTACATGCATTGGATAATATAGATCTTGACATATACAAGGGAGAAATATTTGGAATTATAGGTCTGTCGGGTGCAGGAAAGTCTACTTTGGTAAGATGTATTAATTATCTTGAGATACCGACTTCGGGAAGTGTGATCTATATGGGAAGCGATCTTTCCGGGATGAGTGTAGATAAGATAAGAAAAACCAGACAGTCTATGGGAATGATATTTCAGCAATTTAATTTGCTGGCACAAAGAAATGTACTTGACAATGTGTGCTTTCCTATGGAAATAGCAGGTGTGCCTAAGAAAAAAGCTGAGAAAAGGGCTATAGAGCTTCTTGAACTTGTAGGTCTTGAGGATAGAATAAAAGCCTATCCTGCACAACTTTCTGGAGGTCAAAAACAAAGAGTTGCAATAGCAAGGGCAATAGCAAATGAACCGAAGGTTTTACTGTGTGATGAGGCAACCTCGGCACTTGATCCGGATACTACCAAGCAGATACTTAAGCTTATAAGGGAAATCAATAAAAACCTTGGTATAACTGTAGTTGTAATAACCCATGAGATGAAGGTTATAGAGTCGATATGCGACAGAGTTGCTAATAGACCACAGTAAGATTGCAGAGATAGGTACGGTAACGGATATATTTTCAGATCCCAAATCTCCTATAGGTAAAAAACTTATATTAGGGGATAGCGTAAAAGAAGTTGTGGCAACCAAGGGAAGGAAGTTAAGGTTGGTATTTGACGGCAGAAGTTCTTACGAACCCGTACTTTCCAATATAATACTTGCAACCGGTTTACCTGTAAATATACTTTATGCTTCTACAAGCGATATAGGCGGTATAGCCAAGGGACAGATGATTATACAGCTTCCCGATGATGAGACTGATGCAAGTCGTATACTTCACTATATAAGCAGTATAAAAATGAACTATGAGGAGGTGTATGAACATGAATTTGTCAACGCAGACGCTTAATATGCTTGGAATGGGTATATTTGAAACCCTACTTATGACCTTTGTTTCATCTTTTTTAGCCTATCTTATAGGTATACCGCTCGGAATATGTCTGGTAGTAAGTGCAAAAGACGGGATAAAGCCCATGCCTTGTTAAATATTATTTTGGGAATAATTATAAATATACTTAGATCTATACCGTTTATTATTTTACTTATAATGGTGTTGCCGCCTACCAGAGTTATGGTAGGAACAACGCTTGGAGCCAAAGCGGTAATACCGCCCTTAGTTATAGCAGCTGCACCATATATAGCTCGTATGGTTGAGTCTTCATTAAAAGAAGTCGATGCCGGAGTTATAGAGGCTGCAAAATCTATGGGGGCTTCTAATTTTCAGATAGTGTGGAAGGTCTTACTTCCCGAGGCAACTCCTTCACTTTTATTGGGAGCTGCAATTTCAATCACTACCATATTGGGATATTCTGCTATGGCAGGATTTACCGGTGGTGGAGGACTTGGTACTATAGCTATCAATTACGGTTACTATAGATATCAAACAGATGTTATGCTTATCACTGTGGCTATACTTGTTATTATAGTCCAAATCATACAAGAAACATGGATGCATATGTCAAGAATCAGTGATAAAAGAGTCAGATAGTTACACCACAAAGTGGTTTTTACTATATATAAAGGTTAAATATCCCCGACCTCAAAAGGGGAAGATGCAGTTACAGTTTAAGTAGGTCATTCGTCTTTGTCAAAAAACTAAAAATATTTAATTTTTATCTATAAATTAGACGAAGATGAATTCCGGCAGCAGCCTGATAGATATACATTTATAATATACATCTGAGCAATCTTCATTTGCCATATTATAAATGCATGTCTGAAAATCACCAAACTGTAACAAAATATATAAATTCTCAAGGAGGAGATATTATGAAGAAGAATATTTTATTAGCGGCAAGTATATTAGCCGTAGCAGCATTTAGTGTGACTTGCCAAAGCAAGAGTGCAGAGACCACAGCAGCAAAGTCAGGCGGAGCAAAGCTCAGAGGCAGGAAGTGCCGAAAGTTCAGAGGCAAGGCAAGGAGGCTTTCAGGAGAGTTAAAAAATCAAGATAGAGCTTACCCATCACCTCACGCTGAGATTTTTGGAAGAGGCTAACAAAAGTGTTAAAGGACAAGGGCTATGAACTTGATATAGTAGTGTATAATGACTATGTTCAGCCTAATATAGCTGTAGATACCGGAGAACTTGATGCTAATCTTTTCCAGC
>BNJS01003687.1_pt1 | contig 147205 bp, 214 predicted proteins | sample 8540461 | NCBI WGS metagenome assembly BNJS01 (sample SAMD00202454, study PRJDB9452) | human saliva metagenome | isolation source: human saliva | place: Japan | reverse complement strand
TGGCCGCCCCGCATTGCCTTTTTGGAATTCATACCGCTACGCGACTACCCGGCTTATTCATGATATTGATATTATTTAGTACACCGCGCCATTGAAGGCTTGAGTTCGGCTTTATTGAAACGGCCGTTTGCCGCTTCAAAATCGATAAAACCGCTGCACATTGTCGTTGCCGTGAAACCCACCAGCGACACGGAGGCGGCAGACTCATCGAATCTCGGCATTTGCTGCACGGGGTAACGGTTGTTTGCTGCACCACAGGCTCGGAAGCAGGTTTCGCTCGAGCTGCGACCGCCAGAATCAGTGCGGCGGCGAATACGGAAATGTTTTTCTATAATCCGTCCTGCGTTTGGGTTGGCCGCAGCTGCCCATACTGTGTCAGGCGGCGGTGAGCCTGCCGTCCGGCGGCATCCGGCAGGCAGGCACTGGCCGGATAACCCGCCCGCCCACGCGCCAGTGTGACAAACCGCGCGGTGAACCATGCCGCCCGGCAGCAGCACGGCCTCAAAAAGCCGCTTCTGTCCCGTCGCATCAGCAATACCGCCCCTGCCCTTGGCATCGATGCTGATGCGGGCAAACTGCAAATCGCGGCCGAAAACCGCAGCCGGCATATAAGGCGTAGAGAAGCGAAAACGCCAAAGCGGCCAAACCCGCCGCCATCCGCCATCCTTCGAAATACAGCCCGCAGACGGCGATGGCGGCAACATGCAGCGCAACAGCCGACGCAATCAGCATCCGCGAAGGCCTGACTTCGACATAAACGGCTGCACGGCGTTACATCATGTTGTCGAACACGGGCTCGATTTTTGATGTCGGCATCGTCCATATCCAGCACCATATCGTGATTTTCGACATCGAAAAACGCCCAAAAGCCTCTAGCCCATATCTTGCGGCCAATAGCTCCTGCGACTCCATGAAGAGACTTCCGCTCGAAAATTTGGCGGTAACGTTGTCGAAATAGCTGACCACCGCTTCCGGCGTATCGAACTGGGCACCAAAAACACCGAGCAGTTAAAGCTGTATCTGCTCCAGACGTCAATTCGGGCATATTTTTCATCGGTGGACTTCAGCCAATCGAGGAATTTCTGCGTCGGTTTTCAGCACCACGGCACTGCGGTCTACAAAATACATATCGTTTCCTTTACAACAAAGAGTAGGGATTGTACTGGATAACAGGCCGTCTGAAAACGAAGCTTCCGCCAGGAAGCGGAGTTTCTGCGAAGCTAAAACGAAGCTTCCATCGGGCAACGGAGTTTCTGCGGAGTTAAACGAAGCTGCAGCCCCGCAATAACAGTTACGCCAAACAGCCGCTCCGCACACGCCCGCTCCAAACTTTCAGACGGCCTCTGCACCTTGCTTTCCCGTATAATCCCCGTTTTCAGCCGTTTCAGACGGCCTCTTTACCTTAATCCAGCCAGCTGAAAGCACAAACGAGAGCTTTTAGGGGTCGGCCTGGATGATCGCCGCCGCCCTGTTTTTCACCCTGATGAACCTCTGCATCAAAGCCGCCCATCAAAAATGCGGCATGGGCGGCGGCGAGACTGGTTTTTCTGGCGCATGCTGTTTGCCGCCGTGGTGCTGGGCGGGCTGGCGCAAAATGCAGGAAAAACCTTTGCCACGCCCACCTGCGCGCGCCACCTCAACCGCAGCATCGTCGGCACAGTGGGCATGATGTGCAGCTTTCGCCGTGATGCACCTGCCGCTGGCAACCGGCGTAACGCTCTCCTACACCTCCTCGATTTTCCTCGCCGTGCTGTCGGTTTATCGTGCTGCGCGAACGCATTTCACGCTACTATGCAGGGCGTACTGCTGCTGGGCTTTGCCGGCGGTGCTGCTGCTGCACCCGTCGGTGGGCCGGCGGACGGAATGGCGCCGCATCCGTGACATTCGTGCGGCGGCCTGCTGCGGGATGGGCGTATTTGCAGGTGCGCGAACTTTCGCTGTTGGGCGAACCGGCCTGGCGGCGTGGTGTTCTACCTCTCGCTGGTCGGCATGACAATGGGCGCGGCGCTGGCCACGTTTCACGGCTGGCACCGCCCTTTCCCGCAATCCGCTGCCCTAGCTTATCGGCATCGGCGCGTCCGCCGTGCTGGCGCAGCTGACCATGACACACGCCTACGCCGTCGTGCCGAAAATTCACCGTCTGCCGCGCTGGCCTATCTCACCGTGGTGTTTTCCACGCTGGCCGGGCATTTTTCCTGTTTCGGCGAGCAAATCGGCTGGCAGGAATGGCTGGGCATCGGTATCATGTCGCACGGCGGCATTTTGAGCGGCTCGAAGAAAATAAACCTCCCAGAAACAAGAAAGGCTGAAACCATGATTTCCATCCGCAGAACGTTACGGCGTTAAACGTCGCGCTCTCAACGGGTTCACCCTCGCAGATTTCCGCGAGCTGGAACAGAGGCTGTCATAGCTCGTCGAACGCGTCCACCGTCCCCGACCTGCTGCTGGATCTCTCAGCATGTTCAAAAGACTTCACCATCGATATGGCTTGGGAGCAGTTGAAATTCGTCAGCGACGCACGACAAAGACTTCTGGCCGCATCGCCGTCGTGGTGGACGACATCTGGATCAAAGTTTCGCACATCTCAGACCTGCGCTCACCCGCACCCACCCGAAATATTTCGACACCGCCGCCGAAGCGCAGGCTTGGCTGTTGGGCGAATAAGTCCCGGATAAAACCATAAAGGCCGTCTGAAAACGCTTTTTGCCGCGAAGCGTCAGACGGTCTCTTGCTTTGCCCCGCCGGCAAAACATTCCTATAATCCGCATCTTTAAACAACACGATAAAAAGGAACACAACCATGACCTGACCTGAGCATCTGGCAAAACGCCCCGCTGAACAACATCACCGCCCACATCGTCCCCGCTATCACGACACTCACCGCAGCCAAATGGCCGAAATGTTGAGCTGGGGCGAAAAAGCGCGAAGTGCACGCCGGCAGCTTTCCGAAGATTTCGTCCACTGGTGCAGGCATCCAAAACGAATTGCTGAGCCACGATGAAAGAAGAACGCATCCTGTTCCCCATGATCGAACCAAACGGCGCGGGCAGCGGCGCGAGCTATGCCCATCCGCATGATGATGCACGAACACGGCGACCATCAGGGCGCGATTGCCCAACTCGCGCAGCCGTCACCAACGACTTCACCTCGCCGGAAAACGCCTGCGAGTGCATGGCGGCGAGCTGTACGCCCTCGCCAAAAGAATTCGCCGACGACTTGGCCGACCACATCGAACTGGAAGACAACATCCTCTTCGCCCGCACCCTCGAACGGCTGAGCCCTAAACCCCAAAGGCCGTCTGAAACAGACAAAACCCGCCGTCAGGCGAATATTCGGGCGTTTTCACCACAGCACGCGCCCGATTTCCAGCTTTCCGCCTTTTCAGACGGCCTCGCGAACCGGCATCGCAACAAAAGGAGGAGCAGTGACCCGAACGACAACACCCTGCTTTAAAACCGAATGCCTGATTGACGGCACATGGCGGCGCGCGACAGGGCCGCACCCTGTCTGTGCGCAACCCGCCACAGGCGAGACCTCGCCGACGTGCCCGATATGGGCGCACGAAGCGCCGCGGTTGCCGCCGCAGCCGCCGCGCAGACTCGGGCGGCACGCCCCTGCCGCCGAACGCGCCGCATCCTGCGCCGCTGGTTCGACCTGATGACGGCACACCAAGACGACCTGGCGCGCATCTCACCGCCGAACAAGGGCAAGCCGCTGGTCGAAGCGCGCATGAAATCGCCTACGGCGCATCCTATGTCGAATGGTTTGCCGAAGAAGCCAGCGTCTACGGCGACACCATCCCCGCCCCTGCGCGCCGATCAGCGCATCACCGTCATCCGCCAACCTCGTCGGCGTGTGCGCGCCATCACGCCGTGGAACTTCCCCAACGCCATGATCGCCCGCAAAGCCGCGCCCTGCACTGGCGGCAGGCTGCACCTCATCGTCCGCCCCGCATCGAAAACGCCGCTCGTCCGCACTGGCGGTTGCCGAACTCGCCCAACGGGCCGGCATTCCGGCGGGCGTGTTCAACGTCATCACCGGCTCGTCCCGCGCCATCGGCGGCGTGCTGACCGGCGACGAACGGGTCGCAAGTTCAGCTTTTCACCGGCTCGACCGAAGTCGGCGCGAACTGATGGCAGTGTCGCCGCCACGGTAGGTCGCTCGAACTCGGGCGGCAACGCCCCGTTCATCGTTTTCGACGATGCCGACATCGACGCCGCCGTACAGGGCGCACTGGCCAGCAAATTCCGTAACGCGGGGCAAACCTGCGTCTGCGCCAACCGCTTCTACGTCCAAAGCGGCGTATATGACGAGTTCGCCGCCAAACTCACGGCGGCAGGGAAAAACTGAAAGTCGGCAACGGCATGGGACGAAGGACGCGACATCGGCCCCTGATTGACCGAAGCCGTCAGTCCGCAAGTCGAACGCCTGTTGCGACGACGCGCGCGCCAAAGGCGGCAAAAATCTATGCGGCTGTCTTTTCAGACGGCCTGTTCGTCCGACCCGCCGTAATCACCGGCGCACGCGCCCGAAATGGCGGTAGCTGGAGAGAAGAAATCTTCGGCCCTCGCCCGCCCTGTTCCGCTTGAGCACGAAGAGAATAGCCGTGCGGCTGGCCAACGACACCGAATACGGCCTGGCATCATCTGTACAGCCGCGACATCCGTCATCACCTGCGTATCCGAAGCTCGGAATACGGTATGGTGGCGGTAAACACGGGCATGCTGTCTAACGCGGCCGCCCTTCGGCGGCGTGAAGGCAGTCGGGCAGGGCTGAAGGTCGCGCTACGGTATTATCACATTGGAATGAAATATACCGTTGGCCGGGTATTTAGCCGTCTGATAGTTTTGAGTGTGTCGTCTAAAATATCTTTCAGACGGCCTGTTCTGCATTATCCGGCACCAAATAAAACGCCTATACCGTCATTCCGTGCGGATGGAGCTTCAAATTGTGGTTTGGCAATCCTTAAAAAAACCAAAGCCCGCTTCCTGCCTGCATGGGAATTGTGCCGCGTAAAATCCAAAACAAAATCGGCATTTTGCGTTCTGCAGCACGGGTGCGTTGAATTTGACGGAAGCCCGCTTGCCTCCTATCCCCCGCACACCGACGATTTTTCCGGGCTTGGCCGCGTTTGGTTTGGATGTGGCGGGCAATGGACGGCGGGCCTTGTTGTTGTTAGGGCTGGCCCTGTGGCTTCGCGGCCCTGCGTGTTGAAAACATGCGAAAACTCCCGCTTTCCAGGTGGAAAGACCACCGCCGCGAACGGTTCAGTTATCCAGTTCAGCGACAGCACTTCGGACGGCGTGCGCCAGCCCAAACAGATTTCGTCATCGGCTCCGCCGAGTTGCTCGATTGTTCGTCCTCAAGGGCGGGCTGCCCAATACAGGCTGCCTGAAATCGTAACAGTAGCGCACCGCCGCCGTTAAAGGCGACCGGCATCGGAGTTGCGCGTAATGCCAAAACTGCTGGTAGGCAAAACAAACGATACGACTCTGCGCAAAAGATAGCAAAATCCTGCCCTTTGGCCCAATATGCCACGCTGACGGAATAGCGCCAAAGCTGCTCCAATTCGTAGGAATGGAAAAACGGGACGGCGGCAGGCAGAATGCGATGGCTGCAGTCGCAGCGGTATAGCAGCCTCCAGACAGCGCAGGTGCATCCACACTATCGGCTTCGGGCAGCAGGGGCGCGAAATGCAGCCATATCGTCACAGTGGCGGGGGTTGCCAGTCCGTAAAATTCAAATGCTTGATACCACATGGTTTTGCCTTTTTCGGTGATCGGTGCAGACAGCCTAAACGTATCGTGATTGATTTTTAAACCAGTCGCATTGCCCCGCCTTGCTCTAATTTAAAATCAGCCCACTATATTTCCGCCGCCTGTTGGCGGGCAGCGGATTATTCAAGCATTGTTCAGTTGTTTTCCAGCATATCCGCGTCAAAGGATTTGGCAATCAGTTCAACGCGGCTGCCACTGCGCCAGGCTACTCGACATACCTCCCATTTGCCATCCGTCGATCGAGCCGTACTCAGTATCCATCACGCTTGAAATACGATATGGAGGATTTCTACTCGGACTTGCCGCAGCATTCCTTCATGCCGTTTTCGCAGCGCACGGTTCGGGAGTCGAGGTGCTGCCGCACAGCAACCGATCGTTTTTCGGCAAAGAGGCGCGCTCTTCTTCCCGATGCCAAAGATGATGAGCCAGTCCGCCGAATTTCAGGTTGGTGCGGTCAGAGGCCGGAGTACAGGCGGGCGGCAAACTCGCTGTCTTCCTGCCCCAGCCGACAAAAGCGTTTGTCGAAGCCGTTTACGGCTGCCGCATCCTCAGGAAAAACCCATGTTGCAGCTTTTAATCGATTTCATGCTGCTGCCTGCGGACAAAGCCGTCAGCAGCATCAGGCTGCGGCGAGCGGATGGCGGCGCGTTTCTTCATGATGTCCTGCGAATAGAAAGGCGGCTTGAACGGCGCGAGGCAGGGGCGAGAAGGCAACGCGGCGGTGGCGGCTCTCAGTCGGTAACACGCGGCTGCCTGAACCAACGCCCTTCCCGCGCCACGGTCAGGTGGTCGGCGATAAACTCGGGATGCAGCACCATGTCCCCGTCGATGAGCACTGATGTACGGCCCTTGCGCCGCCGCCGAGTGCGCGGTTGCGCGGTGTGCCGCGCGGAAGCCTTGGTCTTCCTGCCAAACGTGTTTGACCGGTATCGGGAGGTTTTTGCAAACCGCCCGACCGTTTCCGCAGTAAGTCCGCGCCGAGCCGTCGTCGGCGACGATGATTTCCGCCGGCGGTACGGTTTTGCTGCAAAACGGACTGTAAAACCAGATGCAGGTCGGGACAGACGGTTGTAGGTAACAAACCAGGCTGGCGCGCATTTTAGAGTTTTTCCGTCGGATGTAGAGGGTGTAGAGTTTGACGTATTTGGTCATGGTGTGAGAAATGATGGTTGACCAAACAGTATCCATCCCATTTTGCCGTCCAGAAAACCGCGGTCGAAAATATAGACTTTGATAAATGCCCAAATTCCCGCAATCGATGTCTTCCAGAAGCCGACCGGTTTGCCCGCGTCTTTGTATTTCTCTGCCGACAGTTTGGTGTCTTTGTTGGTTGTTGAAATACTGGTCCCAGTTGTCGTAGGTGTAGTGGAGCAGGAAGTGCTGAGTTTTTGTCCGCGTAGGATGTAGGATGGCGGGATGGACGCAGCCTTCGACCCGCACACCCTCCCGCCGGCATCAGGCGGCAGACGTAATCCGGCTCGCAACACGCCGTGTACGGCTTTTGTTGTAGTCGGAAGCGGTTTTGCCGTCTGAGCCAACTAGGCGGCTCGCCTTTTTCCACCGTTCGGGCGATTTCTTCAGTGCCTCGGGCGTGCGGCGTTCGTCGGCATCGATGAAAATCCAGCCGCAGCGCGCCTGTTCGACGGCGGTCTGCTGTCCGCCCCAGTCGCCGTCCATGGCGCGGCGTATGACCCTCGCGCCGCATGCTTCGGCGATTTTTCGGTGTCGTCGATTGCTGAAGTCGTCGATGACGATGACTTCTCCGGCAAAAGTGCAGCTTTCAATGCATTCGCGGATGTTTGCCTCTTCGTTTCTGGCCAAAATCAGTACGCTGGATGTCGCTCGCCATGGGTCTGCCCTCGTTCGTCGTCCGTTGAAGGCCGTCTGAAAATACGGTGGTGCGGTGTTGCCGAACCGTGCCCCGGTGTTTTCAGACGGCCTGTATCGTTTAATGGTTGATGCGGTTGCGTTCGCGCTCTTCGCGCCCTTCTTTAATCCGCACCGATCAGAAATAAATACCGTACCGCGATGAAGGCGCTACGGTAACGGTAAAGATAAAGAGAAAATTCTGCATGATGGAATCCTGACATTTTCGGCAGGCGCAGGTGTACCCGCTGACGCGGGCAAAACAACCGCCGCCCGCGCCGCCATCCCCTGCGACGGATGACTTCCGCCCAGATCGCGTTCGAAATAATTGACCAGCATTTTGGTTGTTCAGATAATTGCTGCACTCACCGCCGCGCCACTATCGGGCGGGAAGTCGAACATTTCGGCAGCGGTTTTCCCGTTCAGATAGCGGGTGGGGACGGAACGCGGCGGGAACGGGAAGCGGTTTTTCACGCGGGCCGGCCAGCACAAAGCCCCATTCGCCGAACGAAGGGACGTAAAACGTGATACGGCGCGGTATGCGAGCCCTGCGGCCTCAGCGTGGCCACCACCGACCAATAGGCGTTGGGCGCGAAAATAAGGAGCGGTGGACTGGACGACGATTTTTGCCCTGCGGCGCAAGCCGGCGGGCAACCAGGCGACATCGGGCACGGAATACAGTTTGCCGAGCGAGAAGTTGGAGGTCGGCAGGTCGATGATGATGACGTCGAAACGGCTTCTCGTTTTCCTCCAGCCATTTTGCCGCGTCGTCGTTGACCGACTTTGGTTTTCGCGCGACGCGAGACCGGTTCGAGGCTGCTCAGTTTGGCCGAAGTGCGGAAGGTTTTGGTCATTTCGGGTCAATCCACCAGCGTCAGCTGTTTTACCTGCGGGTATTTCAACACTTCGCATGCGGTCAGTCCGTCGCCGCCGCCTAAAATCAACACGTTTTCCGCCTTTTTGCACCATCTGCGCATGGCGGGCAGCACCAGGGCTTCGTGGTAGCGCGCCTCGTCGCGCGAAGAAAATTGCAGGTTGCCGCTGATGTAGAGGCCGCGTATCGTTTTTCCACTGCGTTACCACCAGCCGCTGGTAGGGCGAATGGCTTTCAAACACCACCGGATCGCCGAAATAACTCTGTTCGGCGCGGAAGGTAATCCGGGTTGGCTGGTGCAGGCCAGCAGCAGAACATCAGCACCGTCCATCCAGCGGATGCGCCGGTAATCTTTCAGACGGCGCTTTGAAGATGCGGGCGGTCAGCAGCGCGACGGCGGCATTCAATATGCCGAACAGCAGGGGCCGAACGCGCCATGCCCAGCCGGGGCGAGCACCAGCGGGAACAGCAGCGAAACCGCCAGCGCGCCGAGATAGTCGAAAGTCAGCACCTTGGACACCAGCTTCTTTGAGCCGCCTCTTCGCGGTTCAACACCCGCATCACTAAGAGATTTCCATGCCCACCACGTGCCGACCACCAGCACTAGCGCGTACAGCAGCGTCCGGAACGGCGCGGCGGCCACCGAAGGCCACAAACAAGGCCAAGGCCGATATGCCGCCGATAATCGCCCACCAGCAGCTGATTTCGATAAAGCGGCGCAGGGTATCTTCGTCTTGATGTATTTTTGGTCAGATGCGCCCCGATGCCCATGGCGAACAGATAGAGGCCGATAATCGAGGAAAACTGCAAAATACTGTCGCCGAGCAGGTAGCTGGCCAGCGGCGCATAATCAGTCTCGCAAGCGAAACCGCAGACTAGCGACGGCGAAAACAAACGGAAACAATCATGCGCGCGGATTTGAGGTTTCAAGCTCTAATCTCAGACGGGCAGCCTGTAGGAGAAAGCGATTATGTAGCGGATAACGCCGTTTTTCGACTACCAGTACCGGCGGGTGAGAAAATTCCCGACCCCGCGGGCAACGGGTTAAAATGCCGCCCTATGGCGCAACCCTGATTCCACCCCATGGCCCGCCATCCCTACCACCGCTCAATACGCGCGCGCCCCGCCATGCCCGAAGTCAGCATTTCCGAAACCGGCGACATCCGACCACCTCCATCTGGGCAGCGACACCATCCAAAAGTTCGATGAACCTCGACAGTCCTGACCGAGCTGGTTTTATCGCGACGCCGCGCGATGATGGCCTGGCTGCGCGTTTGCCGACCCGCCCGTCCACATCACGCAACGGGCTGGGCGGCGGTTCGTTCGCCCGCTGGATAGACGCCTGCCTGCCCGACTGCCACGCCAGACCGCGGTGGAAATCAGCGAACGTCGTCGCCGCGCTGCCGGCCTGTTCGAGCTGCCGTTTGAAGAGACATTCAGGAAATCGTCGAAGGGCCGACGGCGCAATACGTCAAAACCCTGCGCGGCGGTACCGACATCATTCTGACCGACGGTTTCGAGCGGCGAACAGATTATCGGCGACTTTGAGTCAGCCCGGATTTTTATGACGCACGCAGGCGTTGTCGGACAACAAAGGCATTTTCGCGTGACCAACTGCGGAGTCGGCGACAAACGCTCATCCGCGCTTTGTTGCCGATTTGAAAGAGAAGCGTTTGATGGAAAAGTATTGGAAGTCCGCAGAGAAAGCCGACGGCAACATTGCCGTGATGGCCTTCCGGCAAACTCGGCGGAACTGAATCTCGACTCGCGCTGACGGGCGGAACAGTTGACGCGGCAATATCCGGCCTCGACTTCTCACCGCCCCTGTTCTCCGCCCTCAAATCCGCCAATCCGCACAACGTGCAAACACCCGCATTTCTGATTTTCCGCCCGATGCCCGTGCGACAGAGCGAAAGGCCGTCTGACTCCGCTACTGGCGGGCTGCAGCCAGACGGCCCTGTCCTATGCGCGGCGTGCGGACACGCCATCGTGCCGCGTACGTCCCATCAGTTTTGCAAACCGCCGTCATTTCCGTAATGTGCCGGCAACGCTGCTTCGATGTATTCGTGTTGAGGCCGTCTGAAAACCGTTTCGCGATCACCCTACTCACAATTTTCCCCGTCTCGTATCACCATCACGCGGTGCGGCGGTGGGCGTTAATAACCGCCACGTGGCTGACGATGACCGTGCCTCCAAACCGTATTCCCGCTGCAAATCGGCCAGCGGTTTCAGGATTGGCGCCGCCATTGCACGTCCAACGCGCTGGTGGGTTCGTCCAACACCAGCGCGAAGGTTTGACAACCAGGGCGCGGGCGACGGCAAGCCGCTGCCTCTGGCCAGCCTGAAAACTCGTGCGGGCAGCGTTCGAGAGCGTCTTCGGGCAGGCCGACCTGCCGCAACATTTCTCGGCCACGCGCTGCCGCACGGTTTCCTTTGTCAAGCGCGTTCGTGCGCGCAAGCCTTTCGGATACGATGTCCGACACCTTCATGCGCGGGTCGAACGCGCCGAACGGGTCTTGGAACACCATCTGTATTTCGCCGCATTTCGCGCCGCCATTCCCGGCCCGCGTATTTTCAGACGGCCTTTCCGCTTCAGTCCCAGCCCGCATCGGTGCTTTGGCCAGCGTGGTGCCTTGCCGCTGCCGCTCTCGCCGATGATGCCCAGCGCCTTCGCCCGCCTTCAATTGAAGCGACAGCGCTCCAACGGCGTTTTCCGCCTACTGGAGAAAACCAGCCGCTTTTTCGCGCACGGAGTACCTTGCAGCAGCGTCCCGTCGGCCTCGACGACAAACGGGCTGTCCCCGGCACAGCTGGGCGCACGTCTGCGCCGGGGCCGCACCGAGCAGCAGCGCGTGTAGGCTCATGACGCCCAGCGGCAAACGCTGTGCCACTGCTGCACTCCCACCGCGGCCGCTTTCATGCCGTGATGATGTCGTCGGCAAAACGGCGTACGAGGTTCAAATCGTGCGTGATGTACAGCCAGGGTCATGTTGCGGGTTTGCTGGCGGGCGGGAAAGCAAGGTCCAGTATCTGCGCCTGCACGGCAGACATCCAGCGCGGTGTAGTCGGTTCGTCGGCAATCAGGGAGTTCGCGCTCGGCCGCCACGGCCATCGCTATCATCGCCCTCTGCCTCTGGCCGCCTGAAAGCTGAAACGGACACGCCGCCTGCTTGCTCCCGGTTCGCCGATGCCGGTTTCAGCCAACAGCCCGACCGCCTTCGCGGCCTGTTTTATCCCAAACCCAGGTGCAGGGTCCAGCACTTCGGCAATCACGCGCGCCGACGGTCATCACCGGATTGAGCGCGGTCATCGGCTCTTGGAACACTCTGCCGTATTTGCTGCCGCGCAACTCGCCGCGGAAACGGCGCGGCGCGGCCTCGCAAAACGTCTCGCCGTCAGAAATTCAGACTGCCTTTCAGAGGCAAGGTCGATTGAGCCGCGCGGTGCTTTGCGCGAAAACGGTTTTACCACTCGCCGCTTTTTCGCCTACAACGGCGCGGTTTTGGCGCCCGCGACGGATTTGCAGCCGATGCCGGTTACGACACTTCGGCTGCCGAAGGCGGCAGTCAGGCTCGTAACTTTCAGCAGATATGCGGTTCCATCAGCCCTTCGCTTGCCCGCATCGAAAGCGCACGGCGCAGCGCCGCCCATCATCACCAGCAGGTAACAACGCGACCGTCGGTGTCGAAGGCCGACAAGCTTCATCCACCAGGCATTCAGGTTGTCGCGCTTACCCTGTGCCAGCAGTCTGCTCCAAGCTGGCCTGCGAGGCGGGAACGCAGGCCGAGAAAGTCGAGGCTGGTCGAAGCCAGCACCGCGCCGGAAATACCGGAAAGGCAGGAACGCCAATACGGGCGTGAGGCTGACGGCGGGATGTGCCGCCACATAATCGCACCTGCCGCCCGCCCATCGCGCGCGTGCCGCCAGCACATAATCGGCGCACTGTTTTCAAAAACCTCGGCGCGCACATAATCCGGTCAAACATCCAGCCGAACAGCGATCGCAAGGGTCAGCAAAGGCCAACAGGCCGATTGACGCTTTGACAGGATAATCAGCGGGTAAAGTTTCCGGCATCCCGCAGATTTCGATAAACTGCTTGCATCACCAAGGTCGGTCTTACCGCCGAAATAATCCCTGCACCGCGCCGACGGCCACACCGATAACCGTCGTAACCGCCGTCAAAACCAGCGCAAACAGCGGCGAATCGCGGAAACCGTACACCAAACGCGCGAGCACATACCTGCCCCTGTCGTCCGTGCCGAGCAAATGCTGCTTCCGACGGCGCGGCGGGGTCGGCACGTATCGAAACTCGTTCAACGTATCGGCGGCATAAGGAGTTGGGCGGATAAACCGCGCGGTTGCCGTCCGAAGAAAGATTGCGCCTGATTAGTCGAGGGTAATCGGCAGGCGTGTCGAAATCGCCGCCGAAATCGCCGGTCGTGGTAAGTGTGCAGCACGGGGAATGACTTTCGCCGCGATGCGGCAGCCACAAAGGTTTATCGTTGCTCCACAAAGGCGCAAGCAGCCGATGGCCTGAAAACAGCCAGCAGCAGCAGGCTGCAAATAGCACCGCGCCTGTGCCGTTTGAACGCCCGCCACGCGCTCGCGCGTTCCGAGATGAGGTTCCATAGACATTCCAAAGGCCGTCTCGAAAAACTGCCGCCGCAAAACGGCAGCACGGTTTGAACGGATAAATTTTTCGCGCGGCAAAGATAACAGTTTTCAGACGGCCTTTCGTGCCCGCATACTTCGCGAAGCATTCCGCAACGCTTTGATACGCTAATATTGCGATACCAACAAACAAGGAGTATCCACGGAAAACCGAATATCCATCCCGAAAACTACCGCACCGTATTGTTTTTCGACAGCGGTGCAACGAAGGCTGCTCATCCGTTCCTGCGCCGACTCCCACAGCAAGACCATGGTTTGGCTACGACGGCAACGAGTATCCCAGTACGCACTGCTCGACACCTCGCTCGGCGTCCCATCCGGTTTATACCGGCAAACGCCGCGGAATTTCACAGCGAAGGCCGCGCCAGCAAAATTCCAGCAACGTTTCCAAGGCATGATGAACTCTTTAAGGAAGGACAAACGATACAGGTTTTATCCTCACTCAAAACCGCGAAACCCGCCACCGCGACTGCCAAATCGTCCGCCGCAAAGCGCGCGTTTACGTTATCTCCAAAAGCAACCCCGCGCTTCAAGGCACGCCAACGCCGAACAAAGCCGTCGATCGATTCGAAGACGTCGTCTGAAACCGTTTTTCGAACTGGCCTTTGCCTCAGCCGCTTTCGCTACAATCGCCGCCGTCCATTACGCGCCGCAACCGCCGCCCGATCACGGAACTGCCGGCCTTCCTCCACGCCAGCATTCCCGCAACGGCACTGCGGCTCGTCGCCGTCTGTCGTCGATATCACGCCCGACAGCCTGTATCCTCTCCGCCCGCACGCGCCGAACCGCAGCCGCCACGCCTGCCGTTTTCGGCGGCAGCATCGCCCTTGCCGCCACGGTCGGCGGCTGGGCGATGGTACACAGCCGGTTTCCCCGAAGCCGCAGGCAACATCGTCATCCACAGGCGAAACCCGCTACCTGCATCCGGCAAACGGCGACCTGACCGTCATCACCACGCCGCCGCTGCAGAAGAAGACTGGCGCAAGATGAAGGAACAACGAACAGCGGGGCAAAGGCAAATCGTTGAAACGGAAATATTCCGACGGCGTAAAGCCGCCGTATTCAGTGGAAAATTTGTCGCCTGATATTGAACGGCTGCCCGCCAAATACGGGAGGCCGTCGCATCATGGCCGAACGGAAAATTTCAGGGCGAGCTAAACATAGTGGATTAATTTAACCAGTACGGCGTTGCCTCGCCTTGCTGCAATTATTTGTACCGTCCAGGTCATTGCCTTTGTCCTGATTTCTTTGTTAATCCACTATAAACCGCCAAGCCCGCACGGAGTGCTCGAAGTTAGCGTCGTCCGAAAACTTTTGCTTCGGGAAGTTTGCTTCAGACGGCCTTTCAATGTGCCGATTATTTCTTTCACTGCCAGCCGGATACCTTTATCTTTCACGGCAGGCCGGCCTGATTCCGGCAACGGCACGCCCGCTGGCGTACGGTGTTTTGCAGACGCGGATGTTGCCGCCCGGCTTTCCGGCCTTTTTCAAACGTTTCGACCGCCTGCTCTTTTGCCCAAATGCCACAAACTTCGCCCGTAAGCGACACTTCGGCATCGCTTCGCATCTAAAGGCATATTGCAGGTACGGCAAAGCCGTTTCCGCATCGCCTTCAGGAACAAGCCCAACCGAGGCTGTCGTTGATGGCGGGCTCTTCGGGCCCCGCTCAGGCGGCGCGTATCAGTTCGAATGCCCTCGTCCACTTTCGATTCGGCATGGTCAGCATGGTGTAGCCGAGGGCGTTTTGCCTGCTGGATTATCGGGTTCAATTCCAAGTAACGGCGCAGGTCGCAATCGCCTTTCCCACGTTCAATTTATCGACGTACACCAGCGCTGATAGCGACGGCACTCGTTCTCGGCATTATTAATGGCGGCGATTTGTCGTGGAGGAGGTTCACCCTGCAAAGCCTGTTGCGGATTGTCATATTTACCGATTACCGTTGCTGGATCGGTAAACAGGTGGTTTTCGTCGAAGAAACGGCCTTATGCTAGTCATGGCGCGGGCGCGTTTGATTTTACCGCCGCCTCGTCGCCATTTGCCCTCTTCCAGATTCAGCGAAGCCATCAAAACGGTTTTGTCGAAACGAAGTCCGGTGTTTGGATTTTGTTCGCCCATTCGCGCTTTTCGGCAAATTTTTGTTATCGCCGTTGCGGAGGTGGTGGCGATACCTACTTCGCCCTGCTCTGCTGTTCCTGCGCCATACCGGTGGCTTTGGTCAGATAGTCCATTGTTTTTCAGCAGTCCTTGCGGTTGCTGGATATTGCTACGCCTGAATGTAAAGGTCGGCATTAGCCGTTTTTCCAGCAATTTTTGCAGAAAAGCCTGTGCTTCATCTTTTTGTCGGCATAAATCAATGCTTCAATCTGCAATTCCCGCCATACGGCGACAGTTTGACGTATCCGTTTCGCGGAAGCGGCGATGATTTTACCGCCGCCGCCGATTAAGCGCAGGGTCATAGCGGCAGGATTTCGCTGTCCAGCTGCGCAGTTTCTGCAATGCTCGAACTGAATCGGCAGCCTTGCTCGTTCAGCGCGCTAAAATCGCACGGCAATCACGGCTTCCGGCACTGATAGCTTTTGGCACGCTTGTGCACCGTGTCGTCCATCAGTTGGGCGACGGCGGGTTCTGCGCGGCAATCTGCGCCACCGTGGTACCGGCTGCGCCACCCTTCATTCGCACCTTCCAGCGCGGCATCGAAGCCGTTGCGTGCATCGCTGTATCCCCGCGCATCATCGCGCATCCAACTGATGCGTTTCAAGGCCGGTCCGGGCGTCGGCTCGAGCCACTCCATCGTTGGTACACCGCCTCCGCATACTGTGGCGTGAATTTTGTGATTTAACCGCGGCGCATCCATGGCGTCTGGCTACTTCGGAATCGCGTGTGGTCGAGCATACGCGGGTGACAATGCCAGGCCGGGGTCGCTTATGCAATGCCAGCTCCGCACCCAGCAGGGAAAAGTATCGTTGGCGCGGTTTATAATGTTTTTCCGACGCTGATGCTCGTCTGCCTGCTGATTGCGGCTGAAGTTGCGGCCCGTTTCGATTTTTTCGCTTTTAACCTGTTCTTTGGACGGGGCATCGTTTTATCCTCGGCATAGCGGTGGGCGCATGCAGCATCAAGGCGCATACGATGGTTTTAAGCGGGATTTGCGGGCAAACATATTCTTCCTCCAAATAGGGCGTACCCTGCTCAGACGGCCTGAACAAAGGCTATTTCTTTACCACAGAGCCACTCGCCGCGCTTGGCTTTGGTTCGTCTTCTTCCTATCAGGAAACGGTGCTTTCCCTTCCGCTTGCCGATATGTAAATTTTGTTACAATGCCTTTCAATCAAACCTTTGCAAACGGAGGAACGCGCAAAATCCTACTTGCCGCCGCCCTGCCAGCCGCAGCTGCCGGCGCATTTACCGCACAAACGAAATCGACCCCTTCCACACCAACGCCCGCTTCGAAATCGACCATTTCGGCACCAGCACCAACGTCGGCGCGACGCCAGAAGCGACCGGCAATGTCGCATTTCGATCGCGCCAAGAAACCGCCTCCGTCGAAAGCCGTGACTGCCGCTCGCCAACTCGCAATCGAGCAGCGATGTTTCATTAAACATCTGAAATTTGCCGATGTTTTAAACGCGGAGAAATATCCTGAAATCCGTTTTGCTCACCAAATTAATTTTGTCGGCAAAGTAAGCGCGGTTCAAGGCACCTGACCGTTTCGGACAAAACCCATCCGGCTGTCCTCAAGCCAGCAAATTCAACTGCCACAAAAACCCGATGAAGAAAGTGAAGTCTGCGGCGGCGATTTTGCGCGTTACCATCGACCGCACCCAATGGGGAGCGGATTACCTGCTCTGCAGGCATGGCGAAACGTGAAGTTGAACATCCAAATCGAGGCGGCGAAAAAATGCGGGCCGTCTGAAAACAGGCACGCGGGTTTGAGGCCGTCTGAAAATCTGTTTTCAGACGGCCTGGCTTTTATAGCTAATATTACGAAATGGATACGTTGTAGGTGTTTCTTCCCGCTATATCATGTATTACAGTTCATACCGAAGCTGGCTCAGACTGCCAGAAACGGGTTTGGGCGCACCACTCAGCGGGCTCCCGCTGCAGTCGTAGGCCATTTACTCCCCGGTAGCCGCCTTTTGTTTCCGCCTGCAGGTAGTCCACGCGCCGGCATTTGGCCAGCAGGGGGGCCGTCAGATTCGACCATCTGAATCACAACGGGGAAGGCAACCCTTTGTCGGTTGAGGTAATCGCCGAACGGGCCTAAAGCAGCGGTACGGAGGATTCCCGATCGATAATCGCGCTTCCAGACGGAAGCCCGTACCTTTCAAATCAGTTTCGTTGTGCCCGCTTACGGCTGGAACAGCAGGATTGCTCTGGGTTTCAGTAGCCGTGCCCCCGCCGTACTGCAGCGAATGAAACAAATGAAAACTTTGTCGCGGTCGTGATTTCATCATTAGGGCTGCCTCTGACGGCGACGTAGGGTTCGCAGCAGTAGCGGTTGGGCAGCAGTGGCGAGCACCATGCGAAGAGGCGCGGCGGTACTCGCCGCCCGGCGTCGGCTTCCTTTTGATTGGCGTAGTTTTCAGACGGCTGGGCGCGCTCGAAAGGTGGCGGCGTTTTAACCTGTCGCGAAAGTTCAATTTATCCCAAACATAAGCTCGCAGATTGGTTTTTCGGCACTTTCACTCGCGGAAAAGTATTATCCCTTGCGGCAATATTTCCGTTGGAAACCGCCGCTGCCCTCCGTCTATTTCGTTTATGCCGCATGGCAGCCGCTCACGCCGCCTTGCCGGCGCTGCCGTCCGCCACCGTTCCGTCTGCCGCCAAATACGCGGACTATTTCTCCCCGCCTTTTTTCGCGTTACCCTGTTGCTATTCGGCTGGCTGCCGTTGCGTTAGGCACCACGCCCTGTGCAGGCAACGTGGGCAGCAGGCATGGTTATCACTATTGGCATCTTTTGGTTTTTAGCTTTCCTCATCTGCATATCGGGCAATATTCAGCGTCAGGTCTCGGAAGCACCGCCTGTTGCTGTTGCCCTATCCACCGCGTGCCGTCCATTACACCGCCCTGCCGCGGCGGCTGGCATGGTCAAGAATTTACGCGACCGCTTAGCGGGCGGCGCGGCAGCCAGGCAGCCTGTTCGGCATTGGGCAGCCAGACGGCCCGAAACCGTAAATACATTTTCAGCGGCTCAGTCGTTGTGGAAATGTTAAATGCGCGGTTCTTCAATTATTTTTCAGACGGCCTCAAAACCATGTGCAACCACCATCATCAAAACGACAGCAAAACTCCCGCTCAGAAGCCCGCGATAACGACACCATCCGGGTACTCGCGGCGCGCGCACGCATAATTTGAAAACGTCGATTTGGACATTCCGCGCCGCCAAGCTGGTGGTGGTAACGGGTTGTCGGGCAGCGGTCGCTGGCGTTTGACACGTTGTATGCCGAAGGCAGCGGCGTTATGTCGAGTTTTCGGTGTATGCGTGGCAGTTTTCATGATGATGATTAAACCTGATGTCGATTTGATCGAAGGCTCACGTCCGCGATTTCCATCGAGCAGAAACCACCAGCCACAACCCAGGTTCCACCGTCGGCAATGGTTACGGAAATCCATGATTACCTGCGCTTTTGTACGCCTGCGTCGGTACCCGTATTGCCCTGAACACAATCTGCCGCTATCCAGCCAAACCGTGTCGCGTGATGGTCGATGCTGCCAGTTGCCGGACACACGCGTGATGATTTGGCGCCGGCGGTGCGCGAGCGTAAGGCGAATTTGTCGATTTCTTTGCCGACTCACAGGCGCAGGGCTTTGCGCGTGTACGCGTGATTTGGCGAAGTCTATCAGCTTGACGAAGTACCGAAGCTGGAAAAAACATCAAACACAATATCGACGTGGCTGGACCGCGTGAAAGTGAAGGCGACATCAAGCAGCGGTTGGCAGAAAGCTTTGAAACCGCGCTGCGCCACGGCAACGAGCGCGCGTTGGCGATGGAAATGGACAGCGGTTAGCTGGTTTTCCGCGCGGTTTGCCTGCCCGTGTGTCTGTACAGCCTGTTCGAATTGGAGCTGCGCCTGTTTTCGTTCATCAACCCGATGGGGTCCTGCCCGACTTGGTGACGGCCAACACCAATTTCTTCGACCCCGAAAAAGTGGTCGCCCATCCCGAATCATTGTCGTTGGCACCAAGGATTGACGGCTGGGGACAAGTTACAATCCGTTCCATTTCAAATGATTCGTGCTGGCGCGGCATTACGGTTTCTGGACGCAGGCTGCTTGGGAAACTACCTGAAAAAGTAAAAATGTGTTGCACGGTTCAGGCAAAGAAGTCATCGATTTCACTTACCTGAACGCGCAATTACCTTCAACCGCAGCCAATCCCGAAGGCACGCCCTAATCTCGAACGTTGCTACCGCGAAAACCGACATGAAACCGTGCGCGAAAAAACTGCGCGAATGTCGTTCACCGCGCCTGCCCGAGCTGCGGCGGCGCACGTTTGCGTAAAGAAGCACGCTACGTTTACGTCAGCGGCGAACTTGCACGAAGTTCCGCTCGGTTGCCGACCAAACCCGCCCACCTTTGAAACGCTGATTTGACGGCAACAAAAACAACCGCGAAAAATCCTCAAAGAAATTACCGAGCGGCTCGGCTTTTTGATTAACGTCGGGCTGATTACCTGAATGGCTGCCCGCCGAAACCCCTCTCCGGCGGCGAAGCCCAGCGCATCCGCCTCGCCAGCCAAATCGGCAGCGGCCTGACCGGCGGATGTACGTTTTGACAATCCTTCCATCGGCCTGCACCAGCGCGGCCAACGACCGCCTGTCACACCTCAAAACGCCTGCGCGACTTGGGCAACAGCGTGATTGTGGTCGAACACGACGAAGACGCCATCCGCGAAGCCGATTTCGTCGTCGATATGGGCCCCGGCGCGGCGAATACCGCGGCGCAACGCATTGATTGCCGACATGCCCGAAAACGTCGCCCAATGCAAAAACCTGCTACCGGACACCAGCGGCGAAATCCACTGTCGTGCCGTCTGAACGCACGCCCGTCAATCCTGAGCGGATGCTCTTGTCCGCGCGCGTGCCGTAAAAAAACGTGTTACCGAACACTGCCGCTCGGTTTGATTATCGCATCACCGGCGTATCCGGCAGCAAATTCCACCCTGATTAACGACACCTCGCCAAAATCACCGCGAACTCAACTGCGCCCAAGAAGAACCCGCCCCATACGACGACATTCACGGCCTCGAACACTGACAAAGTCATCAACGTCGACCAATCCCCATCTACCGCACCGCGCTCCAACCCGCCACCTACACCGGCCTGTTCACCCCATCCGCGAACTCTTCGCCGGCGTGCCCTTTCGCGCGAACGCGGCCACAATGTCGGCAGATTCTCCTTCAACGTCATACGCTGCGAAGCCCGCCATGACGGCGTGATTAAAGTTGAAATGCACTTCCTGCCTGATGTGCACGTCCCCGCGAAGTCTGCCACGGCAAACGCTACAACCGAAACCGAAATCCAACAGCGCGTAAAACATCAGCCAAGTCCTCGACATGACCGTCGAAATAGCTTCTCCGCGAATTTTTTTCGACGCGCCGTCCCCACCGTATCGGGCAAACTGGATGTCAGCCTCGGCTACATCCGCCTTCGGCCAATCCGCCACCACCCCTCTCCGGCGGCGGCCCAGCGCGTCAAACCGCCTGGAACTTCCAAACGCGACACCGCAGAACGCTCTCATATCCCGACGAACCACCACCGGCCTGGCACTTCGCTGACATCGCCCTGCTGCTGAAGTCATAGTCAGTCTGAGCAAAGGTAACTCGATTGTGATTATCGAGCATAATCTGGATGCGATTAAAATCAAGATTGATTGTGGACTTAGGGCCGGAAGGCGATGGCGGGGGCAGGATTATTGGTGAAGGTAGCCCTGAGTATGTGGCGAAGGGTGAAGGAGTTATACTGGGAAGTATTTTGAAGGATATTTTAGAATAACCAAATTTCTTAAAATCCAAACCATTATTATGTATGATTCATTATGAACACCAAAAATAAATTTATATTTACAGATTTTATTCAAACCAATATTGATGTGATTTCAATTTTAACTCATCTCGTGTTAATGAAAATCTATCAGGAAGTTTTGATTTTAATGGGCTATCTTATTTTTGCAGAAAATATAAAGGGAAAACCAATATTATTTACCATTACCTAATACTAGAAACAACAAAAAAACAATAAGCAAAATAAAAATCTATCCAGTGCAAATAAACTCATATAAATGTGAAAATATCTTGGATGATTTAAAACAATAAAGATAAAATACAATATTTAGATTGTTGTGCTGCTTTATTGAGAGCCTCTATTGGTAACTTGGGGCTATTGTCAAACCTGCTGTAAATTCATTAACAAGGTTATCTTGCCGCCAATTAAAGAAGAAACTAAAAAGGGTTTCTAATGAAACATGCTACTTTAATTATAATTTCATTAGTCAGCTCTCCATCATTTCCAATAGTAAATATATAGATGATATTAATGATATTATTAAAACTCTTGCTTTCTGAAGATAAATATTCTTCCTTATTACTTTTTTATTGTATACCATTATAATTTATTTACTCGAATTAATCAAAATTATATTATAGATTGCGGAAAATTACACATACAACAAGAAACTAGAAGAGCAAAAGTAATCTCGAATCGCAACAGAAAATTATCTTTAGAAAATAAAGAATTAAAAAGACATTTAACACAAAATAGCATAATCAATTTTTCTTAACCCTAATGATAATGAGTTCATAAGTAACTTTAATAAGCATATGAAAAATTTTATAGACAATCATAGTGATTATATGACGGTTGATTTTGCTGAAATATATCCACAATCCAGCTTACTGAGAAAACAAAAGAAAATAGCAGTGAACAAAGTAACGAGTAAGCGCGCCGTAGCCTGAATACCAACTACCGCGTGCGTGGCTGCGCCCCTAAACCCTACCCGTGAATCACACGAAACTTCAAACCACTGTGTAGGGTGTGCGGCACACACGCACACGGTTGTTTGATTGACGGTTTGTTGTTTCAACTTTTAACTCGTTGAGCTAAGCGCTTCAGACGGCCTCCAATGTCGTCTGAAAACATCAGCTTCAACAAAGTTAAACCTTAAACAACAAAACCATTCCTTCTCCAACGTTCAAACCACAAAACAAAAACAGGCGCGTTATCGCAGAAAACTTCATTGCCGGCGGCACATTCTTTTTCACCGTCAAACTGCTGACTCGAAAATCGCGCCCCGCTTTGTCGAACATATCGGACCTATTGCGTGCGGCTTTATATGGATGCAAAACAATATCTATTTGAAACCGTCGCCGTATGCGTGCTGCCGAACCATATTCACGCCATCTGGACGCTGCCGCCCGATGATGCGGATTATTCCCGCGCTGGCGGCCGATTAAACCAAAATTCTCCGCACATTTCCTCATGCTGAAAACCTCGTCTGCCAGCAAACAGCGGCGGCACGAACGCGGTATTTGGCAACGGCGTTTTTAATACGAACACACCGTGCGTGATGAAACGGATTTGCAGCGTTGCGCGGACTCACCTCCATTTCAACTCCCGTCAAACATGGATTGTGCGGCAATGTCCATTGGGCGTTTTACAAGTTGTCGTTTCCACCGTTATGTGCGAGATGACGGTTGCCATTAGATTGGGCGGAAACGAAAAGAAACTCGGCATGAGTTTTGGGGAGTGAATGTAATAATAAACTACCCTATTTCTTCAATGATATTTGATTTGTAATATCACTTATTTCCTAAATTGGGAAATGCATGATTTTATTTTGTATCAATTTTTTTTTTCATACCTTTGATTGGTTGTGAAGTCTTTTCAAATATATTCTACCATTTTCGGTATTAAAAGTGTCGTGCCTTCAGCTATTTCATGAGAACCAAACTCATATATCCGCCAAACTGCCATAGAAAGGTAATATCTTTTCTGAATCGGGATATTTTGAAACTGCGGGTAAGATAGCCTGTCCCCAGTTGTCAAAAATTTACTGAGAAAAATTGTTACCTCATTTAGTGTAATGACATAGGCTTTTTCAATGAAAGATCCACGATTACCGCATATAACATTTTTTGTCATGCAGTTTTTTGCTTCTTCTGAGGAAGAGGACTGCAGGCCTGGTCTTCCCCCATAACCATTCTTGACAATAAAAAATTGAAATGAGTGTGTATTCATTTGTATACCTTCCTGTGTGATCTCAATTGTAACGTTATGTTGTCGTGCAGCAAGCTGTAGCCTGCACACCTAGCTGACCGCAAGTACCGCACACACGCGGTTACTTGATTAACGGTTTGAGACCTTGCAAACCTTCAAAATCCCCTAAAGTCCGTACCAAGACATTTAGGGATTCTACGAGCACCTTCTTCCAGCAAACCGCACGTCATGATTGCCAACACATCGACCGCTTCCCAAGCATAAGTTGATCAGGTGATTGATTGGCAGCCGATCGAACGGTAGTACCCGAATCGTCAAAGAACCCGTTACCTTAGAGACCACCGGCACTGTCCCGCTCATCCCCTGTTGTCCATAAGCTTGAGCCGTCCTGCCTCGGACAACGCACAGCCTCTCCGATCCCGAACTCGAACACAGCCTCATCACTCGCATCACGATTTCAACCTGTTTTGCCGTTTTTGACGAGTTGAGCATCCCGCATTACAGCACCTTATGCCGCTACCGCAACTGGCTGGCGCAAGACGACACCCCTGTCAGAAATCTGCTGACCGACTAACCGCCAACCGACCGAAAAACCTAAAAATAGAGAAAGAGCGCCGCCGTCATTGACGCCACCAGCTATTCAAACTGCCGGCAGCAAAACAGCGTCAGGCCATAGAAGTCGATGATAAGCGACAAGTCAGCGGCCAAACCACTACCGAGTAAGGACAAAGGATGCCGTTGGACAAAGAAAACGGCCTCTACAAACTCGGTTGGCGAACAACAATACCCGTACCGATGCGGAAGGTTATATCGGAGAATACTGTACAGGCCTACTCCCGTCACTCACCATGAGTGTGCAACCACCTGTTGCCTTTTGCTGGAAGGTATAGCTGAAAGATACGACCGGTCTCATGCCGACAAAGGCTACGACAAAAGGCGAAAACCGGCAACACCTGAAAGAACATCGGTTGCTGGACGGTGCCAGGCATGCGCAGGAAGCCCAGCGTAACCGTCTCGCTGACGGAAGCGCAAACCAAATCGTAACCGGATATTTGTCGAAAAACCCGCGGTGTGTCGTCGAACAAAGCTTTTGGTACGCCGCTGTACCGCAATTCCGCTACGCCCGGCAGCCTATTTCGGCGATTAGTGAGTGCGCAAAGCCATCTGGAAGGCGATGTATGAACCGTTGAAAGCGGCTGTACAGGTGCTCGCCGCCGCCTGGTGCTAAGCGGCCGGATGCCCGATTATCGGGTATCCGGAAGGATTGCGTATTTGGGGGCGATTGTAGCAGCCGAAAACCTGTGTTTGGGCTTCGGCTGTTGGAGTGAAAGGCTTTTTTGCAAAGGTTCCGCCACTTTCAAATTTGCTTTCGTTGAAGCTGCCACTTTTCGGACGGCTCAAATGACCCATACAGCCTACCGTTCAATCCCAAAACTACCCACCCACCCAAACATGACCAATGTGCAGGCTGCTTTTCAACTCCGTTGAAGCTTCGTTTTAGCTTCGCAGAAACTCGTTTCGGCAGGCTGCCATTCAAATATTCTCATCAATAAAAGGCACCTGAAAGCGTGAAGCCAGCGAGTTAAAACTCACTTCGTTTCGTTTTAGCTGCGCAGAAAGCGCTCACTTCGTTCGTTTTCAGGTAGCCTTTTCTTAACTTTCAGCGGCAGCCGCAGTTTCAAAAATCAGAAACCGCCGTTATCCGCCGAACAACCGTTTGCCTTCGCGCCGGAAACATCAGCACTTCAGTTCCTTCCCCCGGCGCACACGCCTTGCGTCAGCATGGCCACGCCGCCGGAGGGGCTGATTTTCAAATCCGCCGCACAGCCCAGCGCGGCCATGCTGCGGCATTCGGCCACCCAGTCCACGGGATTGACCAACATTTTGCGCGATGCCGCGCGCCTGTTCGCATCAAACCGCAGGCGGCGCCCGTTCGGCCACTTGCGCCACGGCAGGCAGCATGGCGGGGTGGTGGAAACCGACTTCCACGATCCAACCGCCACAGCAGGTTTTCGGGCGTTTGGCCGTTTTTCGTCTTTCACCGTGTCCGACAACACGCCGCACACGCGCGCCACCGATTCGGGCTTTGCCGCTGACGGCAAAACCGTCCGCGCTGTTCTGCAAGCCGATACGGGCGGTCACCGAATCTGCGAACAGTTCGTCAACTCACGGCGGTAGCTGCCGCGGCTCGCCACTGCACCATCACCATCGGATGCAGGCCGTCATGCAGATACATGCCGTTGCGCGCCCTTTGCAGCGTGGCTGCGCCAATCAATTCGGCCAAAGCCAGCAGTTCGGCGGCGTGCTGCGGCTCGCGCATCAGATAACGCCCGAGTATGCCCTGCGAATGCTCGATAACCCCGCTGCCTTTGCCGCTGTCCAGCCTGCGGTTTCCAGCGTGTGCAGATTGGCGATTTGGTGGCAGGAGGGTGACCGGGCGCGCTCGCGGCGGCTCGCACCAAATCGATGCCGTCCGCGCCTTCTTCCGCCCATTTGCTCGAAACCCTGCGGGCGGGCTGTCGCAATCTGTCCTGCACAGGCTTCAAGATTCGGGCAGCAGCGGTGTCACTTGTTTGTTCCTTGGTCCTTTGCGCCTTTCACAAAGCCTGCATGTTTATCCAATCAAAGCCCCGTCCAGAGAAGCAAAGGGCGAACGGTTCATAAATGTCTGGCAGTAGCGGTTTTGTTGCAATTGGCTCATGGTTTACCCTCCGTAATCGGTGCTGAAACGTTTGCAAAACTAATACGATGATTGTATGACGAATAACGCGCTTGTGCCACGCATTCAAATCAACATAGTTTTCAGGACGGCCTTATCGATTTCGCGTTATCATTCCGTTTATTGTTGAAAGAAAACGCCATGCCCGCCGTGATTACATCCTCGAAAACCTCGCCGCCGCACGCTTCCTCCCGTTTGCCGGAAACCCTGCTGGCCAAACCAGCCTGCACCGTCGGGCGCGGCGGCGGCTTTGAAGCCGAAGTGGCTTATCTGCCCGAACTGGATTTTGTGGTACGTCATGCAGCCGCAGGGCAAAATGCTGAACGCTTGGTATCGGCCTGTGGCCGGCAAAAGTGTCAATTGCGGCAGAAATCAATTTCCGCCGAGGCCTGAAACCGCGCCAGCCCGGCGTGTTCGCGGAAGATGGCGATGGCGGTATTTGCGCGGCACCGCGGCAAACTGGCGGCGGCAGTGACTGTTTTCCGCCATTTTGACGGCGAAACGCTGACGGCGGGACGACGGCAAAGAGTGAAAACATCAGCACTGGTCGGACGGTTGGGCAATGCGGATTTGCACAAACTGAGTATGTTTAGAAGGAAATCCAGGATTAAGGCGCGCCAAAGTACGTGACAATCAGAATCCAACTTAAAAATCAATGTAAAGAAGATTGAGTTTTGATAGATTACAGAAAAATCAATCCGTCTTTTATCACGCCTTTTTAAGCAAAACGGTACCCTTTGCCAAAATCCCATATCACTTTTGATGGCATCGTTCCGCCTGGCATCGAATGTGCACCTTATTCAGACAGGAGGCTGCCCGAAAAATAGTAGCCGCAATATTTGCATCGCCTGCCGTATTTTGATATGGCTTTTCTGCTTTATATTTATTTCGCCGCGTTTTAAAGTTGCTGAAATAAGGACGGCTTGTTCGCCGCCGGTGCTTCAATAAATGCCTGTCCACACTCGTCTGATATTTCTAAGAAAATACCATGTCCGCACCATCCAATCATTAGCGCGCGTCCCCTTTGTTGGTGGTCGGTTGTGTCGTTCGGCCTCGGCAGCTCGATTTGGTCAAATTCGTCCCCCGTCGGTGCTTATGCCATCGCGTGGTGGCGGTTGCTGATTTCGGCCTGGTCTTTGGTTTCTGGCACGGCGTTTTCGGCCAGAAACTGCCGCGCAGCAAAATCATTCTTGCTCTGCCCTGCTATCGGGCGCTGCGCTCGGTATCGATTTGGCTTTGTGGCACGTTATTTACAGCGTCGGCCCGGCATTTCCACCCTGCTCAACAGTTTGCAGAGCCCTTGCCGCCATCGGCTTTTTCCTGTTTGACGAGAGGCTGAATGTTGCAAATTCGCGCCTGATTATGGCTGTCGGCGGCGTAGCGATGATTGTATCTCTGAGTTCGGCCATAACGGCAATGTGGTTTGGGGTTTTGTCATGGTATTATTTCGGGCGGATGCTGGCGTTGTCGATGACGTGTTTATCAGCAAAACGCACCAGCCGAACTGACCGCGTTGTTTCCTGCGATGCCGCTGGTCAGCATCGGTGGTGTATTGGCGTTGCTGTTGCCGACTTTGGTTTTCGACTGGGGTCAGCTGTATCCCGCAACGGCGCGCGACATCGGGCTGGTTTTACGCTTTACGGTGCGGTCATGCGGTGTTTCGCCTGCTGATTGCCTCACGCCATACCGCTGTTGTCGTTGTCGCTGACTGGCCTTCTGCTGCTAGCGAGCGAACCCGCCAAGCCGCCTTGTTAATCGATTGCTCTGGCTGGACAAACCGATTAACGCCGTACAATGAGGCGGTGCCGCGCTGACAACTTTGCTGGCGATTTGCCAGTTCGCTGGAAAACAAAGGCGCATTGAGCCGCCGAATCTCCCTAATCCGGCCTGCCTTTCGTGTGAAGAATCACACCCTTATCCGCAGGCCGTCCCGAAAACCGATCAATAAAGTTTGCCCAAGCCCTTTCCGCCGCACTCCCGACCCTCTGCGTCGCCACCAAAGAAATCAGCGGTTTCTGGCCGCCCCGTCGGCTTTATGTACCGCGAAGAGCCGGTTTTCGACAACGACGGCGGCTGGCGGCGTCATGGCGACGAAAGCGACGGCTACACCGACAATCCCGACAACTTCACTCGTGTGCGGCGTCGGAAAAATCACCGCATCCAATCCCGACATCCCGCCGCTGCTGCCGGGAAAGAGCGGGCGCGTGGGAAGTGGACGGAAGAAGGATTTCGACCGTCGGCGACTGGCAGCCGAAAGAATAAAAACCGCTTTTCAGGACGGCCTCAGGCCGTCTGAACGTATGTTGAACGCGCGCCGCAGCGCCTTGTCAAACGGAACATCCGCCCCGCGTATCGGTCAGCACCAACCCGAAAGGAAATCATCATGCGAACATCGTAGAGACCGGAACCTGAACGGTGAACATCTGCGCATCGGCATCGTCCAAGCGCGCTGCCACCGAAGCGCTCGGCCAGCGCCTCCAAAAGCCGCCGTGAGCTGCACGAACTGGGCGTGAAAGGACGACAACATCACCGTAACCACCGTACCTGGCGCATTGGAAGTACCGCTGGTGCTGCACGGATGGCCGGGCGCACACTAACGCTGACGCGCTGAGTTTGCCATCGGTTTGCGCGTTATCCGCGGCGAAACCTATCATTTCGAGGTGGTACTCAAACGAATCACTACGCCGGCATCACCCGCATGACCCTGGATTACAGCATCGTCGCCAATGCCATCCTCGACCACCGAAAAACGACGAACAGGCACATGCCCGCATCGTTGAGAGCGCAGGATGACGCAGTCGTGGGCCGTGGAGTGCGGCAATTTGATCAACTCTCTTCCTCGGTGAACAAGAAGACCGAGGCCGTCTGAAAGGAACCCGATATGCCAAACCAGCCCCCGCCGCCGCGCCCGCGAATTCACCGTCCAAGCTCCTATCAGAGCCTTGAACCGGGCCTCCGCACCGAAGGGCGAAAACATCCGCGAAGCTGCCGACTTCAAACGCAGATGCCGACGGTTACCGCACTGTTTTTTTCGAGCGCGCACGGCAACAGCAAGGAATACATGCAAATCATCTGCCCCCTGCTCGACCGCGATGAAAAGACATCAACCGATTGAGCGCGGTATCCCGGGTTGATGGCCCGCCACGAACTGGAGTGCGATGCCCGTATCCGGTCATCATCACCCGATCGAAGTCACCAAACCTTCGGCGGCACCGACAGCCACAAATTCATTAACGGCATTTTGGACAAACCGGCAATAACTGCGTCCTTAAACGATCCGAAACGCGCGCCATAAACAAACGGCATCTTGCATATATAGTGGATTAAATTTAAATCAGACAAGGCGACGAAGCCGCAGACAGTACATAGTACGGTACAGAGGCAACGCCGTACTGGTTTATTTAATCCATTAGAAATATACCAGCCCGAAAACAATTCGCCATCGCAGCGGCATTTTCAGACGGCCTGTTTAATCGAACGGCTTAACGGGAGCGTTTCAGAGGCCATATTCTGCTCTTACTGCAGAATCCTGCGCCAAATCACGGTTTCTATGGTAAATGCTCCTCATTTTTCCTGAATCCAAAGTGTCGGTCAAACCTTTGCCCCGTTTCTTTGATCGGGATGTCGAACAATTCCGAATGGTCTCGAGCGTTTAATCCACAAATCGCGCAGTCCGACCACATCCTGACCTTTACCTGCAAGGTTTTCAATCGCACGCCGCATCACGGTACAGATTGATATTGCTTTTGGTAAATTTCTTGACGGCTGTCGGTTTGTCTTGCTGCCTCGTCTTTAGACTTGCCGAATCTCGGCAACCTTCTGCCCCATTTCGTCGGAATCCAGATCAGTGAACCTCTGTACGCCGATTTCTTCAATTGCTTTCAACACCGACACGCGCATCGGCTTTGAACGCCGGATCTTCTGTTGTTGTTGCCCGCTGCGGGAACGGGGGCATGAGTCCCGCTTTGCGGCAGCGGCTTCCTGGAGCTGTCGAAGAAGCGGAAACAGCTGAAGAAGCAACGAGGTGCGGGCAATCGGACGCGGCAGGTCGGTGTCGCTCGCCGATGGCAGTCAGAGCCAATGCAGACGGCATACAGAAGCGTAGGGTGGCCTAGTTTCCATCATTATGCCTTTCAATCTGCCAAACAGATATAAAATCAAAATGGAAATTTGGTGAACTGCGTCTCAGACGGGTCGCATTCTACCGCTGCCTTTTCCACCCGCACATCAGGTCAATCAGGCCGGCTGCAGCCAGGCTGCCGCGCCCGACGGATTTACCGCCGACAGGGCGTTGCAGATCGTTCCATCGATGTCGCCGGTCGATAGAGGCCGCTGCAGCGAGGGAATCGTCGAGCCCTGTCGATTTTCGGATTCATTCTGCGGACAACGGCTTTCAATCGTCTAAATCCTTGAAACACGCAGCCGTCGGCACCGATCGCCGCAATGTACTCTGCCGCCGTGCGACCGTTGGCACGTTCTTCCCGGGCGGCATATCGACGCTGCAAACATTCGGTAGCGTACTCGGCGCGGCGGAGGCAAAACACTCTTTCCGCGCTCGAGGCTTTTGCACATTTCCGACGATTTCCTGGCTGGTGGTTCCGCGCACGTGATGGACGTCCACCAGCAGGATGTTTTCGCTCTTTAAACCTCGCTGTCCATCGGATTCAGCTTCTGCCGTACGGATTTTTACGCGTCGCCTGTCCGCATGGACGACAGGTGCGGCTGATGTAGCGGAGCCGGTGATGGAACTTCTACGCGACATGGGCTTGTCTCATATGCAGACACAGCTCCACTCGCGCTGGGGCGGCTGGTATCGAATCGGCATCAGCGACGTCGATTTGCTCAAGTCCAACTCCCTGACTTTTTCCCGCCAGTTTACCCCATATTGACGCGTGCCTGATAAACGGCCACGCCGTCGATAACAGAATCATGGGCGGCGTAAACACATCTTCGATCGCGGGCAGGGTGGAGTCTACGTTTGACGCGGCGCATTGGCGGCTGTGCAGTTGCCTGCCGTCAAGCGATAACACGTGCCCGCCTGGCGCGATGTCGCGCTCCAACCTCGAAAAGCCAGGCTGTTGAAAACGACAGATCGGAAGCCACACCCTCAACCGGTTTCGCCTTTATCGCCGGTTCGGTTTGCCCAACACCAGCGACGGACGCCACACGGGTCGCGGAAGCGCCATCGCGGCCGCAGCTCCGCAACTGGCGGGGCCACCACGCCGTATCAGGCGCTCGCGTACCCGGCGGTGCAGTTCAGCCGGACTCGCGTTAAAAATATGGTCGAGTTCCAAACTTATGTATTGCCCGTTCAGCGGCAACCTCGCGATGCAGCCCGTGCGCCAAAACGTCTCAGCTAGCACTGAATCTGAACCTTTGGTATCTCACATGGCGCAGGTGTTTGTCGCAACACGCTTTGATACAGCTCGTCGGTATTGGTCAGGTTACGTTGTGCGCCAGCACAATGCCGAACGGGGGAGCTGACATAAAGGCTGATGCTACTGTGCCGCGCTCGCATTGCCCGCCGATCGGATAGCGGACACGGCCGATGCCGACATGGCCGGTCAGCTCGCGACTGCGGGTGCGAAAGCACTCACGCACCATGCCCTTTCCCTTTGTGCATATGGAAAGTGGAACCTTCCAACGTGGCAATACCGGCTCAGCATCCCGCTCAGCGCTGCAACATCGGTGCAGACCGCCGCACAGCAACCGGTTTACCGGCTCGTGTGCCACAAGGCCGAAATACCACCACTGAATTCTCCCCAACAGTTAAAACGACGGATAGCTGACTGCGCCAGAGATTCCGGCAAGTACGGCACGGCCACCGAAGCCGCTCCTCGAAAATGGCGGAACTGTAGGCACTCTGCCATCCACCGCTCTGGCACGGTAAAAGCGCAACCAAAACGGCTCGGGCGTGACCACTGGCAAAACCGCGCAGCAGGCCGAACACCGCGCCGAGAAAATTCGGTCTCACGCTCAAAACCGACTGCCCGGATTGCACCGGTCAGCAGGGACCAAAAACAAGCAGCAGCGGGCGCGGCGGCACGCCGCACAGCCCGCCACTGCCGCCAAAACAGACTACCGGATAAAGCTGGAAAACCGTCTCGGCCAGCTACCGCCATTTTGGCCGCAATCGACCCAGCACCCAGCTGACCAAAGACAACACTTCTCCCAACCAGGCCGCGATCATGGCTAGCAACCACGGAGAGGCTGATGGCGCATAAAGCAAATATATCGAATAAGGTCATTTCGTTATCAAGGGCGCAGCCATTATGATGGCCGTCTGAAAATCCTGCTTCGCAATACGTCAGGCCGTCTCATACCGTATGCAGCACTTTCCAGACGGCCTTTTCAGCTATTTTACCCAAAATTACCACGCCGTCGACACCTTGCAGGCGGATTTTCGCCAGCAGTCTGTGCCGCTTCCTGGCTGCTGAAACTACCGGTGCGTACGATAAACCCGCTTTTGGCTGTGTCTACTTCGTTGATGGAGGTATCTGTATCCGGCATCCGCCAAACGTTGTTGGACTTTTGGCCTGCGCCTGCGAATTATAAGCACCAGCCTGTACTCATCGCACGCCGGCCTTTCTGGTTATTCAATATTTTTCCGGATCAGCCTTGGCGGGCTTTGATTTGTTTTCCAATGCCCGCTGGGCTTTGTTGCCGGCGGTCTTTTGGCATCGTCGCGTCTCTGTTCGGACAAACGCTTATCTTCTTCGGCCTTTTTCGCTTCGGCCTGTTTGCGCTCTTCCAAACGTTTCCGCTCGGCCAAACGTTTTTCTTCCGCCACTTTCGCTTCGGCCTGTTTGAGTTCTTCCAGCCGTTTCTTGCGTTCGGCCAGATTCTTCATCCGCTATTTTCGCTTCGGCCTGTTTTCGTTCTTCCAAACGCTTTTTCTAGCCGGCTGCTGTCCTCGGTGGCTCGCGTCGTCGCGTTTGTTCGGCCAGACGCTTCTTCTTCGGGCCTTTTTCGCTTCGGCCTGTTTTCGTTCTTCCAAACGTATGCTCGTGCTAGGCGTTTTTCTTCAGCCTTTTTCATTTCGGCCGTTTGCGTTCTTCCAACGTCTGCTCGGCGTAAGCGTCTTTTCATCGGCAGCCTGCATCGTCGCGTCGTTCGGCCAAACGCTTCTTCTTCGGCTATTTTTGCTTCGGCCCTGTTTGCGCTCTTCCAAACGTTTTTTCTGTTCGGCTGCTCGTTTTTCTCTCAGCCTTTTCATTTCGGCCTGTTTGCGTTCTTCACGCTGTTGTTTCAATTCGGCCAGGCGTTCTTCTTTTCAAACGCTTTTCTTCCGCGCGCTGTTTCGCTTCCAGCCTTTTTGTTCTTTAGCCTGCCTTTCGGCGAGGCGTTTTTCCCCGGCTTCTGTTTTTGCTTGGCTGCTGGTTTCTTCTTCCTGTTTCGCGCGTTCTGCTGCTTCCTCTTTCTGCCGCCAAACGATCGGCTTCGGCTTTTCGTCCGCTATTTCGGCTTTTTCTTCGGCTCGGCGTTTCTCGCCGCTTTTGCGCTGCTTTGCGCTCGGCTTTTTCCCGCTGCCCTGTTTGTTGCTGTTGTTGATGGTTATGGCGGAAGCGGCTGCCGGTCGCAATCATTGTTGTCGGCTTTTTACCACGGTGTGCACGTTGCCGTCGTCGCCTTTGCGTTTCTACTGTCTGGCCTTCCTTCAATCTATAGTACCGCGGCACTTCCTTGGCCTTTTTCAGACGGCATCTCGAGGTGTCGTTGGCGGCTTCATCCTGAGCTGAACCGCCGCCGGCAAGCAGCGGATTTTCCAATTCGTCTTGTCTGGTTTCTGCCCGCAGGCCTCGATTGGCTTGGGGGTCAATATTTCGGGCTGCCCGCCGTCTTTATTGATATCTGATGTTCTGGCGGCATTGCCGCCCTCGTCGCCACCGTTTACCGCAACGCCGAATACGATGCCCGCCACCAGTACCATGGCCGACGCCCCTACCAGGCGGCGGCGGTTTTTCCGTTTTAATTGCTCGTATTTCGTTCATCGAATGCCAATCGTTTGTCTGCCATTTTGCAACCCGTCTGTCTTACCCGCGGCGGCGTGGTGTCCCGGTCGGTTTTGTCCTTGATGTTCCATCACTTCGGCTACGGTATGGAAGGAACCGAAAGGCTGCGATTCTATCATTTCCGTACTGTCGGCAGAAAGCGGCGGATACGCCGAGGCAACGCTGCGCCGAACATGCGGATATTGGCCTGATACCGTGCGCCTTCCAGTTTGGCGCGATGTAGTCGGCGCATCCATGCCCCTGCGGCAGATGGAGCGGGCGACGTACCAAACGTCGAAACTGGTCTTTCGACGATTTGCCAAACGCCGTCTATGTCTCTTTGTCGGCCAACATGCTGAATACGGCCGTCCGTTTTTGCGCGAAAGGCAGGCCGATGAGGCTTTGGCGCATAGCGCGGGCGGCGTGCGGGTTGTGGCCGACATCCCAAACGGTCAGCGACCGTCCGGGCAGCGCTTGGAAGCGCTGGGTTTTTCCGCGACAGCAGGCCGCGTTTGATGGCTCCCCACGTCAATCGGCAGACGGTCGCCTCAGGCATTCGACAGACGGCCAGGGCGACTGAGGCATGCCAGTTGATAGCCGCCGCGCAGGGCGGGCATGGGCAGGGCGTTGCGGTTGCGTTTGAGGCCGTCTGAAAAACAGGCGTGCCGTGCTTTCGGGATGGAAAGCGGAACGACCATTGCTGGTTTTCCAATTTGCCGAAACCGAAATCGCGTTTGGCCAGCAGCAACCGAGCACCGATGTCGGCGGCATGTGCGGCCAACGACTGCGGCGGCGGATTTTGCCCGCAGACGACCGGTCTGCTCGCGCGGAAAAATCCCGGCCTTTTTCAAAACCGGACCTGTTCGACCGTATCACCCAAAACGCCTGATGGTCCAAATCGATGCTGGTTACCGCCGCGACGTCGCCGTCAAATACGTTTACCGCATCCAAACGCCCGCCGAGGCCGACTTCCAAATCATCACGTCCACACGTTCGCGTAGGAAAATATCCACTGCGGCCAAGGTATTGAACCTCGAAATAAGTCAGCGAAATATCGTCGCGCGCCGCTTCGATGCGCCTCGAATGAGGCGGTTGCGGCTTGTCCGGCACAGGCTCGCCGTTTGACGGCAATACGTTCGTTATAGCGCAAAAGGTGCGGGCTGGTCAGCGTGCCGGTTTTGAAACCGGCCTCTTTGTAGATATGGGTCAGGAAGGCGCAGACCGAACCTTTGCCGTTGGTGCCGCCCACTACGATGACGGGGCATTCCGGCTGTAATGCCATCCGCCGGCGCACTTCGCCGACGCGTTCCAAACCATGTCGATTACGCCGTTGCTGTGTGCCGCTTAGATGGGAAAGTCATTCGCCAAGAGATTTCATTTTGTTTGTCTTCTGTTTGCTGTTTGATAGGAGGCCGTCTGAAAACCTGTTTTGATAGTCGCACGGCGGCTTTTCAGACGGTCTCACTTTCTTAGCCGGCGGATTTGGCCAATTCGGCACGCATCTGCCCAATAACCGCTTATAATCGGGCTGCCCGAAAATCGCCGATCCTGCCACGAAGGTATCCGCCCGCGCAGCCGCCACTTTCGGCAATATTGCTGACTTTGATGCCGCCGTCCACCTCCAAAGCAATCCGTCTGCCCGCAACCGCCTGATATTCATCCAACAGCGCGGGTATGGCGGATTTTTCCAGCGTATGCGGAATCAAAGCCCTGCCCGCCAAATCCCTGATTGACCGACATCAGGCAGCACCATGTCCAAACGGTCGAGCACGTTTTCCAAAAACCGACACCGAAGTCGCCGGATTCAACACCAATCCGGCCTGACAGCCGTGTTCGCGAATCAGGCTCAAACACTGCGGTCCACATGGCGGCTGGCTTCGGATGAAGGTAATGATGTCCGCCCCGCTTTGGCAAAGGCAATAATCAAATCGTCCACCGGGTTCCACCATCAGGTGAACGTCTACCGGCACCGAAGCATAAGGTTTCAGCGCGGCGCACACCACGGGGCCGAAAGTCAGATTGGGCACGTAATGATTGTCCATCACATCGAAATGAATCAAATCCGCCCCGCTCGACAACGCTGCCAGACTTCTCGCCCAAACTGGCAAAATCGGCAGATAAAATGCTAGAGATCGGAATTTCACAGCGGCTTCCTTTTCCCGAAAATGTACCAACCGGTTGTTTCTACCTGACGGGCCGCGTATCAACTACGGCGTCTGCATATTTCATTCAACATAAAATGAAAATTGTATTACACAAAAACGGCGCGGCAAACCGTTAAAACCGTGCAGAGCGCATAATATTTAATCAATCGTTATGCGTTTTACCCTAAGTTTACGGCGTAGTACCGTGTTTGACACGTGGTCCCCGTATATTTCCGCCTTAATTTCTGAGCCTGAACAGAAGATAAGAATCACACCGTGCCGATCCCATCCGAACGCCGGAATCTTTGGGTATCCTCGTCACGCAAAGCCTCTGCTGCCCGTCCTCCCCGCTTCGGCCCTGACCATCAGGATTTTCATCCGAACTGCGACATCCGCCAACTGGAACCTGAGCCGCGATCATCGAATCCTTGCGCGGCCTGCGCGGAGAATACAAGCAGGCTCAGGAAAAGCTGAACCTGCAAAACAGAGAAGCGAACGCCCGCTTCGACAACTTGCCGCGCGTATTGTCCAATCCGCACTTTGATGAAAGGCAGCTCAGCGTTTGTCAGCGAACGGTACGGCTACGGCCTGCAATTCGCGGTGACGAATTGTCCGTTCAGCATAAATTTTATCATTCGCTGACACCCGCCCAGCAGCGGATGATGCAAAAGTGCCTCGATTGAACCGTCATAGTCATCAAACTCGACCCGGTTGCCGCATCAACGGCATCATGGTCGGTTTGTCGCATCTCAGGCAAACGCCATTTTCCAGACGGCCTGAAAACATGATCCGCCGTCTGAAACTCGCCCTATTCCGCCTCCTCAAAGCCCGTTACCTGCAAACCCAAAACCGTTCAAAACCGTTCATCAAGGAATATTTCGCCCCATCACGCGCATTTTCTGCACGCCCAGTCCGGCCAGAATCCGCGCACCGATGCCGTAGGTTTTCCTGTCCCATCACTCTGGAAACCGTTTTTCGGCAGGGCGCGCGCCCAGCAGCGCGGAACCGTCTCCCGTGCGGTGTAGCAGGATGGCCACCCCGCTGGCCTGACTGAGGTGCGACAGCGCAGGCAGCGGCCAAGAATGGTTGGGGCCGACGGAGGAGTCCATCGCGCTGAACGGCTCGTCGCACGCGCAATTCAGCTGTTTCCCTCGTCGGTGGAAATTTTCGCCTTTCACCAATGCCAGGATGGGCTGCCCTGACAGCTTCGTCCATATAAACGTTGTCGGAACCGCCCTCAGCTGTATGAACCAGCGCACGCCCATCTCCTCCAACAGGCTTTCGTGCGGCTGCGGTATTCGATTAAGTCGGCAATCGTGCCGATTTTGATGCCGTGTTTTCGGCAAACTTCATCAGTTCGGCATGCGCGCCATCGTGCCGTCGTCGTTCAGAATCTCGCAAATCACGCCGGCGGCATCAGGCCGCCCATCTGCGCCAAATCCACCGCCGCCTCGGTGTGCCCGGCGCGCACCAACACGCCGCCTTTTTGCGAACGCAGCGGAAAATATGTCCGCTGACGATGTCTCCGGCCGTACTCGGCGAAACGGCCGTCTGAATGGTATGCGCGCGGTCGGCGGCGGAAATACCCGCGCTGATGCCTTCTGCGGCTCTCGATGGAAACGGTGAAATTGCGCCGTATTGCGCGCTGTTTTTCGCGTCATCTGCGGCAGGCGCAGGCGGTCCACCAATTCGTCGTTCATCGGCAGGCAAAACCAGCCCGCGCGCGTTTTAATCATAAAGTTAATCGCCTGCGGGTAACGACTATGGCGCTATCACCAAATCGCCTTCGTTTTCGCGGTCTTCGGCGTCGGTGATGATGACCATTTTGCCGGCCTTGATGTCGGCCAGACCTCGGAACAGGGAAACGGCTGTCATGGTGTCTACCTTCTGTAAAATTTTGGGACGGGCGTGGATCTGCATCGAGCCACATGGCGGGCATCGCGGCGGCCTGTCTCGATTTTGCGGGCCTTCTTTTCGCCGAAAGATTTGTTTTTCAACAGGGCGGGAAAGCTCGCCGGGATTGACGGCGGCGGTTTGGGCGAAGAGTGCTCGCCTGCCGCCGCAGCGTTCATCTATCCACCGCCGCAGGTTGGCGCGCGCAGTTCGGTGATGTTCGCGAAAGCTTACTCGAATAGTATGGAAGCGGCATTGCTGCCTCTTTTATTTACCGTCAAGTAAACATTTTACCCATTTGCAGTCGGAAAAACGTTTTTCAGACGGCCTCATCCTCGCGGATGGTGTTCGAGACGATATTTTTCAGCCGTTCGTTGGCGACATGGTAGATTTGGTGGTAGCTGATATCGGCACGGCCGAGCAGTGCTTTTGAACGACGCGCAAATCCGCGCCGTGATTGACCAGATGGGTGGCAAAGGCATGGCGCAGGCTGTGCGGGGCTGAGGTGGCGGATGCCGGCGCTTCGGCATACTTGTCAACAATCATCCATGCCAGCTGGCGGCTGATGCCGTTGCGCTTCTGTCCGACGAACACCTGTCGCAGCGGGCGTTTTTCAGCAAAACGGGACGAGCCTGCGCCAGATAACGTTCTATCCAATATGAGGCTTTCTTCACCCATCGGCACCAAAACGCTGCTCACCGCCTTGCCGATGGTAACGACCAGGCCGCGCTGCAAATCGATTTCACCCAACGCAGCTTGACCGCCTCGCCGACGCGCAGCCCGGAGGCATACATCAATTCCAACAGCCTTGTCGCGCAGGCCGTGCGGGCTGTCGGCATCGGGGGCGACCAACAGCATTTCGATTTTGGCTTTTCGCTCACGATGGCGGTGCAGGGTGCGCTGCCTGGGCGCGGTCAGATATTCGGTCGGGTCGCTGAAAGCTGCCTGCCTCCAGCAGCCAGCCGTAAAACCCGTTTGCAGGCCGACAATGCCCGCGCTCGCGAAGCGCGTTTCGTCGGGATGGTAAACGGCGGCAGCCAAAACCGCTGCCGCCCGACCGACAGCCAGTCTCGCCCTGCTCCGCCAAACGACGGCGATTTTGTCTCAAATCGCGCCGGTAGGCCGCCGCGTATTCGCGCTCAAACGTTCATGAAGCCAAAGGTGGTCGAGAAAACGGTCGGTCAAATCACCATGGTTTTCAGACGGCCTCAGAGCACTCCAACACCTCCTGCGGTCATGTCCGGCCACCTTGACTTTTGCGCCATCTCGTGGAAATTTCACCGTTTTCGTCCAGCACGAACGTACTCGCGTTCGACTACCCAGCGACCTTGCCGTGTAAAGTTTTTCAGTTTGATAACGTCAAACCGCTTTGCAGACGGCCTCATCTTTGTCGCTCAATAATTCAAATTGAAACCTGTTTGGCGCAAAAATTTGATGCGATTTCACGCCGTCGCGCGAAATACCCACCACCGTATAACCCAAAGCCTGAAATTCGGCAGCAGGCGGTTGAAACCAAGCCTCTGTGGTACAGCCAGGCGTGCTGTCTTTCGGGATAGAACAAACCACTCAGCGGCAGATGGCCGGCAGAATCGAAATCGCTGCCGGACGATGACGGCAAAGTAAATTGATACGGCATTTTGCACCCTGAAAAAGCGCGACAGGTAGCGTCTGAAAACAATAGGCAAGGCTTGAAGACACATCTTCTTTTTCAGACGGCCTACTTACCACAGTTTACCTATCTTAACTATTGACTTATCCACAGACGGCTCTATATAGCCCGCCATGAGAAACTCAAAACCGACAGGGGAGTCATTATGAGATTCGACAAATTAACCGCCAAATCTCCGAAATGCCCTTGCAGAAGCTCAGAGTTTGGCATTGGCTGCGGACAGCAGCTATCTCGAAGCAGGCTGTGCTGAAAAGCCCCTGCTTTGACGACCAAAACAGCGGAGCCGCCGCGCCTGGCTCATGCGGGCGTGAATGCTGCAGGGTGAAACAGCGTTTGCAGCAACATTTAAACAGCCTGCCGAAAGTGTCCGGCCAGGGCGGTGATATTCTGCCCAGCCGCGAATTGCAGGCGGTGTTGAACCCTGATGGACAAAGCGGCAACCAAGCGCGGGCGATGCCTATATCGCCAGCGAACCTTTTTCTGCTTGCCTTGGTACAGCAGAACGATGCGACCGGCAAAACCTGAAAGAAGCCGGCGCGACCGAACAAAATATCAATGCCGCGATTGACGCGGTACGAGGAGGACAAAACGAACGATGCCAATGCCGAAGACCAACGCGATGCTCTGAAAAATACACGCTCGACCTGACACAGCGCGCCCGCGACGGCAAACTTGACCCCGTTATCGGCCGTGACGACGAAACCGCCGCGCAATTCAGGTGCTGCAACGCTCGCACCAAAAACAACCCCGTGCTGATCGGCGAACTGGCGGTGGCAAAAACCGCAATCGTCGAAGGCTTGGCGCAACGTATCGTCAACGGCGAAGTGCCTGAAAGCCCTGCGCAACAAACGCCTGCTGGTTTTGATTTTGGCGGCATTGATTGCCGGCGCGAAAATATCGTGGCGAATTTTGAAGAACGCTTGAAAGGCGTGTTGAACGACTCTGGCGAAAGACGACGGCAACACCCCTGATTTTCATCGACGAAATCCATACTCGTCGGCGCAGGCAAAACCGACGGCGCGCATGGACGCGGCAATATGCTTGAAACCGGCTTTCGGCGCGCGGCGAACTGCACTGCATCGGCGCGACCACCTGGACGAATACCGCCAACACATCGAAAAAGACGCGGCACTCGAACGCCGCTTCCAAAAAGTATTGGTCGGTGAACCCAGCGGAAGACACCATCGCCATCTTGCGCGGTTTGCAGGAACGTTACGAAATCCACCACGGCATCGACATCACCGACCCCGCCATTGTTGCTGCCGCAGAACTGAGCGACCGCTACATTACCGACCGCTTCCCCGCCCGATAAAGCGATTGATTTGATTGATGAAGCCGCCAGCCGCATCAAAAATGGAGTTGACAGCAAACTCGAGCAGATGGACAAACTCGACCGCCGCATCATCCAGCTCAAATGGAAAAATGCACGTTGCCAAAGAAAGCGATGACGCCAGCAAAAACGTTTGGAACTGATAGACGAAGAAATCGACGGCTTGCAAAAGAATACGCCGATTTGGACGAAATCTGGAAAAGCCGAGAAAAAGCCGCGTCTTCCAGCACCGCCGACATCAAGAAACAGATGGACGACATCAAAGTCAAAACTCGAGCAGGCTAAACGCCAAGGCGACTTCGCCCGCGCGTCCGAACTCGAATACGGCGAGTTGCCGAAATTAGCGCGCAGTTGCAGGCGGCGGAAAGCAACCCTGATGGCAAAACAAACAAACTCTTTCCGCACCGAAGTCGGCGCAGACGAAGTGGCTCGAAATCGTATCGCGCATGACCGGCATCCCCGTGCATCCAAAATGATGGAAGGCGAACGCGATAAATTGCTGAAAATGGAAGAAGTATTGCACCGCCGCGTGGTCGGTCAAGACGAAGCTGCGTGCCGCGTCCGACGCCATCCGCCGCAGCCGCTCAGGCCTGCTGATCCGAACAAGCCTTACGGCAGCTTCCTGTTCCTAGGCCCTGACCGGCGTGGGTAAAACCGAGTTGTGCAAAGCCCCGGCAGGCTTCCTGTTCGACAGCGAAGACCACCTCATCCGTATCGACATGTCCGAATACATGGAAAACACGCCGTTCGCGCTCATCGGCGCGCCTCCGCTATGCGGCTACGAAGAGGGCGGCTACCTGACCGGAACAAGTCCGCCGCAAACCGTACAGCGTGATTCTTTGGACGAAGTGGAAAAAGCCCATCCCGACGTGTTCAACATCCTGCTGCAAGTATTGGATGACGGTCGCCTGACCGACGGACAAGGCCGCACTGTGGACTTCTAAAAACACTGTTATCGTCATGCACTTCCAACATCGGCAGCCAGCACATCTCAACAAAATGGGTACGCAGGATTACGAAGCCGTGAAAGAAGCGGGTGATGAAGAAGTGGAAAGCCTACTTCCGCCCTGAAATGATCAACCGTATCGACGAAGTGGTCGTGTCTCCACGGATCATCAGGAGAATATCCGCAATATCGCGAAAAATCCAGCTCAAAGGTTTGGAAAACGTTTGCAGCGCAGCACCTGCACCTGAAAGTGGACGATGCCGCCTTGACTTTGATTGCCGAAGCCGGTTTCGACCCCGTGTACGGCGCCCGCCCGCTCAAACGCGCCATCCAGTCGGAAATCGAAACCCGCTGGCCATGGCGTTGCTCGAAGGCAAATATGCGCCTGACAGCACGATTCATGTGAAAGAAGAGGCGGCAAGCTGCGTTTGCCTGATGAACTCAGTGAACTAGAGGCCGTCTGAAAATCCCGCAACGGGGTCTCTAGACCGCCGTTTTCTATCTTTGTTTATTTTTCCGCCAGCTCAAGAGGAGTCTGCGTGTGAGGACCGCCTTCGGCGGTTTTCCTTTTCAGTGCTTCGAGTTGCGCATGGCGGAATCTTTGATCAGTTTTCCCATGCCGTCTGAAAAGGCGGTTTCGCTTTTCTCGCCGCCGTCTTCGCCGTCATCCAAACCGTCCGGCTTGATAAATCTGCTGCAACATATTGCCGGTGTCGGTGCCGCGGAAGTGTTCCCAAATGCGCGCATGGTCGGGCGGGGTGCTGCCGGAGAGGATGAAGTCGGCGATGTTGGCCAGGGCAGGCGGTATCGCCTTCGAGGACGACGTATTCGGGCAGGCGGACATGAACCGACCCAGGTAGGATTGGACAGCAGGCTGCGGACTTTGGCGTTGCGCGAGGGTCAGCATAGCCGGCTGGCGGCGGGCTCGCGCGGCAGTTTGCAGCTTTTTGGCCTGTACGCGGCGCGGCGGGGTTTCTTGCCCGAGCAGGACGGCGAGGTCTGCGGGTCGATGCCGACGAGTCTCGGCCAGCCGTTGTTTGAGCAGGAAGCCGAGGGCGGGCGCGGTAATTTGTGCCAGAAGCGGTGCGACGGTTTTTAACAGGCGCGACTGCCTTCCGCGTCGCCAGGTTGAGGCTGTCTGAGCAGCCCGCCAGAAATATTCGGACAGGGGTTTGCCTCTGATGGATAAGTGCTTCGAATTGCGTTTTGCCGTGGGCGCGGATGTAGCTGTCGGGGGCCGTGGTCCGGGCGGCGGAAGAGGAAAGTGGAGGGATTTCTCCGTCTGAGCTGCGGCAGGGCGTTTTCAAGCGCGCGCCAGGCGGCTTTTCCGGCCTGCGGCATCGCTGTCGAAGCAGAAAACAGATTTTCGTCGGACTCGCGCATCAGGATTTTTGATGTGTTCGCCTGTGGTGGAAGTGCTGAGGAGGGCGACGGCGTAGGAATGCCGAACTGCGCCAAGGCCACCACGTCCATAGCCTTCTACGACGAGTATCCGTCCTGCATCGCGCACGGCGTTGTGGGCTCTGTAGAGCCGCCGTAGAGGTTGCGGCCTTTGTCGAACAGCGGGTGTCGGGCGAATTGAGGTATTTGGGGCTTGTTGTCGTCCAAAACGCTACGCCGAAACCGATGACACGCCCTTGCTGGTCGCGGATGGGAAACATGATGCGGTGGCGGAAACGGTCGAGTATCGATTTTGCTCTTTCGTTATGGATGACCCGCCCGCATTCCGTCAGGGCGTTGTTGATAGGGCTGGAAGACTGCGCCAGCGGCTGCCAACCGTCGGAGGCGTAGCCTCAATCCGTAATGGCCGATGATTTCGGCATTCAGGCCGCGTCCAGTCGAGGTATTGGCGCGGGCGGGTTGATTTGGAGCTGGTGGCGGTAAAAACGGCGCAGGCTTGCAGGGTTTCTTCCAGCGTTTGCTGTTTTTCTGCGTCTCGCACGGATTTCCGGTGCCTCCATGCGCCCTTTTCATGCGGAACCGTCATGCCTGCGCGGTCGGGCAAGGTATTGACGGCATCGGGGAAACTCATGCCCTGCTGTTCCATCAGAAAGCCTATCGCGCTGCCGTGCGCACCGCAGCTGAAGCGCAGTGGTAGAACTGTTTGCTCGGGGCTGACGGAAAAACGACGGCGTTTTTCTTGTGAAACGGGCAGCAGGCTACGTGAGTTCGCACCGCTTTTTCCAGCGGCACGCGTTCGTCTATGATGTCTCACAATGTCGGTTTTTGCCAGCAGGTCGTCAATAAAGTCGGAAGGAATCATGGGCGGCGGTTGCGGAGGATGAGGGAGCACAGGATGCGGAACAGCAGCAGCGCGGGTATCGTCGCCGCCATATAGAGGAAGAACTTGCTGCCGCCGGATGCGGTCGGACGCAAAAAGATAACCAAACCACATAGCGGCGGCAAAGGTGGTCAAAAATCACCGTCATGGTAAAGGTTTTGTGATTCATATCGCGCTTCCTCGAATTCAGGGCTGGAAACCGAAGCATACCGAAAAAGCCGCCGCATTGCCATTTCCGCGCCTCGAAGGCCGTCTGAAAACGCAGCCGCCTCAGACGTGGCCTTCGGCCATAATCCGCCTTTTTCTATTTTTGGAACCTCGATGCACAGCCCGGCCTACCTGCAACAACTCGACAACAAACCGCCCTGCTCCGCCGCCTGTTTTTCCGGCATTCCATGCCCGAATGGCAGGTTTTCCTTCACCCGAACACATTACCGGATGCGTGCCGAATTCGCATTTGGCACGAAGGCGACGGCATCAGCTACGCCATGTTCGAGCGCGGGCAAAAAGCGGGTACGGCCTCGCTGATCCGCCTCACCGATTTTCCCGCCGCATCTGCCATCCATCAACCGCCTGATGCTGCTTTTTACTGGCCGAACTGTCCGCCGACCCTGTTGTTGAAAAACCGCCTCTACCAATGCGAATTCCTCAGCACCTTTCAGCTGGCGAAATGCTGGTCAGCCTGATTTACCACCGCAAACTCGACGACGGCTGGAAACACGCCGCCCGCCCTGCAGGAAAAACTCGGCATATTCATCATCGGCCGCAGCAAGGGCAGAAACTGGTGCTGGCGCAGGATTTCGTTACCGAAACGCTGATGATCAAACGGCGAAACCTTCCGCTACCGCCAAACGGAAGGCGGCTTCACCCAACCGAATGCCGCAGTATGCGAAAAATGCTGGAATGGGCATGCGATTGCGCCCAAAACGCCAAACGGCGATCTGCTCGAACTCTATTGCGGCAACGGCAACTTCACCCTCGTCGCTCTCCCGCCGCTTCCGCCGGGTTTTGCCACCGAAGTTTCCAAAAACCTCAGTACAGGCGGCACAATGGAATATCTGAGGCAAACGGCGCGGACAACATCCGCATCGCCAGACTGTCGGCAGAAGAATTCACCGAAGCGTTTAACGGCAGCCGCGAATTCCGCCGCCTGCAGGAACAGCAAATCGACTTGGCCGAATACGGCTTTTTCCACCGTCTTCGCCGATCCGCCGCGCGCGGGCGTCGACGACGACACTCTTAAACTGCTGGCGCGTTTCGACCGCATCATCTATATCTCCTGCAACCCGGAAACCTTACGCGCCAAATCCGACGCGCTGCTGCAAACGCACACCGTGGAACGCGCCGCCCTATTCGACCAATCCCGTTCACCGGCCACATCGAAAGCGGGCTGTTGTTATCAAAAAGGCCGTCTGAAAACGGCAAACGGCAAAGCAAAAATAGGTTAAAAATCCGCCGTCTGTCATTTTTTTCATTCCCTATGCGGAGCATTTATGGACCAATTCGAACCCTCTTCCTTCCAACCCGAACTGCCCCCGCACCCTGTGCCTGCAGCAACCGTAGCAAACCAGCCGCCGCGCCTGTTTGCCGAGCTGCGCAAAGTTCCCTGCCGGCGAAGGTGCGGCGTGGATAGGCGATGCCTGGCGGATTTTCAAAAACGCCCGAGCACATGGGTGCTGACTGGTGTTCATCATGCTTCTGATTATGTTCGTCGGATCGTTTGTCCCCGGCGTCAGCATGGTCATCAACCTGTTGCCGTTATTCTTCACCGGCGGCTTTATGCTTTCCTGCGACGCGCTGGAAGAAGGCGGCGAACTGGAAATCGGCTCACCTCTTTTTCCGGTTTCAACACAAATTCAAAGAACTGGTCATCCCGGGCCCTCTGCTCATGTCGTGGCAATCCTATTCATTGTGCTCATCGCCGGCATCCTGCTCGCCGCTTTTGTCGGCTTCCACCTCGGCAGCGACTTCAGCCGCTGTAGGCGGCAATGTTTCTGCAGAAGACTTCTAATGATTATATTGCTGTTTTTGATCATGCTGCTGTTTATCATTCCCGTCCAGATGACCATTGTCTTCTCTCCCGCCCTGGTCGTCCTGCACGATGTGCCGCCGTTTGAGGCAATGAAGATGAGCTTCAAAGGCTGCCTGAGGAATTTGTGGGCGTTTTTGGTCAACGGATTGGCATGGGCAGGTATCGGTCTGATTTGCTTCGGCATCTTTCTGTTATTATTGCTTTATCCGCCGGCGTATCCAGTATGAGTAGCGGCGATATCGGCGGCGGCCCCGCCATCGCCATGTTCCTGCTGTTTGTCCCGATATATTTTGTACTCGCCAGCCTGACCAACCTTACCTCTTACACCTGCTACCGCAGCATCTGGACCGATCCGCCGCTGCGCCGCAACGGCCGTTAAACCTGAATCTGAAGGCCGTCTGAAAAACCGTCTGTGCGGGCTTTCAGACGGCCTTTCGGCTTGTTGCGAATTTGATGTTTAGTAACGATCGGCAATCGCCGTTTTCGTCCCAGAAAGTGCGGCTGATCAATTCGTCGTCCTGATAGACGGTTTCCGATTTTTCGCGCCGTTGTCATACCATTCCAGAGTAAAGCTGCTGCGTTTTTGTTGGCGAAAATTCAGTTCGGCGGTGATGCGTCCCTCGATTGTCCCAGCTGACCATTTCTACAGGCTGGTCGTTCTTCATCAGCACTTCGCTTTTCGGGCTGCCGTCGGGATACCATTGCCGCCATTTGCCTTCGGCTTTGTCGTTGTGGAATTCGATTTCGCTTTCTTTGCGCCCTGTTTTGGTAATAGCGGACGCCCGTCCTTCCGTTTGGCTCGTTTTTATACGGCATTACGGCGGATTTGCTGCCGTTGTTGTGCCAGTTGGTCCATTCGCCGTGCGGTTTGCCGTTTTGAAACGAGGGCGGACATTTTCTGTTTGCCGTTGAAATGCCACAGGGTAAGCGTGCCGTTTTCCAATTGCGGCACGAATTGGCGGATTTGCTTCAACGGCGCGCGTAGGGGTCGAATATTTTTGCGCGACGGATAATAAAAATCCTGCACCGCCGCATTATTGCCCGACGGGGTGTATTCGCGCACATAAGCGATGGCAGCCGGTTTGTCGGTCGGCCCTGCCCTGCTGGTCGAAAGTAGATTTTCGCGAGCCGCCCAGGCGGCGGAAGCTAAGCGGCAAGCATGGCCGCAAACAGGGTTTTATTCATTATTTCTGCCAATAGGTTTTGATGCTGACGAATTCGTACAAGCCGAATTCGGATAGTTCGCGCCCGTAGCCCGAAGCTTTCACGCCGCCGAAGGGGCAGGCGCAGGTCGCCGCTGGTGTGGCGGCTGATGCATACCGCGCCGGTGTGCAGTTTTCGGCGTAACGCCAGGCGGCCGCTTCGTCCGCGCTGTAAATGCTCGCGCCCAGGCCGTAGGGTTGTCGCTGGCCAGCTCTACCGCATGTTCGGCATCGCGGGCGCGCAGGATGGCGGCAACGGGGCCGAAAGACTTCTTCGCGGTAGGCGCGGCAGGCGGATCGACTTTGTCCAGCACGGTGGCGGGATAGAACCAGCCTTGTCCGGCGGGGATTTCGCCGCCGCACAGGATTTGCGCGCCGTTTGCCGCGGCATCAAGCACTTGGGCATGGACGCGCTCGCGCAAATCGGCGCGGTGCAGCGAAGCGAGCGTGGTTTGCACGTCGAGCGGGTCGCCGGTTTGAAGTTTGGCGCATTCGTCCAGAAACAGGCGGATGAAAGGGTTCGGCCACGGCTTCGGTAACGATGATGCGCTTGGCGGCGTTGCACGACCGCCCCGCGTCGCGGAAACGGGAATAGCATCGCGTCTTTCGGCCGCCTGCCGCAAGTCGGCATCGGGCAGGACGATGAAGGCGTTGCTGCCGCCCAGTTCGAGTACGGCTCAGACGGCCTCCCGCTTCGGCAGCCAGTATGCGACCGGTGTCAGCCGAACCGGTAAAGGCCAGCGCGTCGGTGTCGGCGATTGCCTGCGGGATGTCGGCGTGTCTCCAAACCATGCCGGCATCAGCGGGATGTCGCCGCCGACCAATTCAAACAGTGCGTTGCTGACGCGGGCGACGCTGGCGCGGGTTTGACGGCACAGGCGTTGCCGGTGCACAGGCGGGGACGGCAAAACGCAGCACCTGCCAAACGGGGTAGTTCCACGGCATGACGGCCAGCACCACGCCCAAAGGTCTCGAAACGCACCTGGCTCAGGCTGGCCTGTGTGGCGATGGTTTTGTGCGCCAGCAGTTCGGGAGCGAGGCGGGTGTAGTAGCGATGAGTTCGACCGATTTGTCGAGTTCGGCGCGGCATTCGGTCAGACAGCGGCCGACTCTTCGCTGACCATGCGCGCCAGCCCGCTGCGCTCGGCATCCAGGCGTTGGGCGAAGGCGGACAGCAGCGCGGTGCGCGCGGTAACGGGCTGTGTGGAAAAATGCCGCTGCTGCTGCCGGAGCGCGCTTAAGGCCGTCTGGAAATTCGGCCTGACTCTGCGGCGGGCGTTCATAGGGTTTCGCCTGTCAGGATGTGGATGCTGCGGAACAATCTGAACTCCGTTTTTTGGGGGTTGGGCGGTTTGGGCTCGTCATTTGTTTTCAGACGGCCTTTTTGTTTGATGGGGAGGCTGTCTGAAAAAGCGTAATCATACGCTGTTTATGGCGGAAAGTTTATATTTTATGGTTATTTGCCTGCCTTGGGACAGGTATAAACGGAAGTGGCTGGGCAGATTGCCGCGCACCCTCTCGCCGCACGGCTGTCCGCCAAGTTATAACCATTCTGTCTTAACATACAACCACACAGTCTTTTTATTTTCAGACGGCCTGAATTACATTGTCGGCCTGTTTTTAACCATAACCAACCGACCATGCGCCTGTTAAAGACTCCCAGCGTACTGCCCGGCTTCAACATCAGCCTGGGGATTACCGTCCCTGTGCCTGTCGCTGCTGGTGGTGCTGCTGCCTTGCCATGATGGCCGTTACCGCCGCCGGCATGGGCTTTTTCGTCGTTTTTGGCAGACCATCGCCGAGCCGCGCGTACTGTCCGCCGTGTGGCTGACGCTGAAAATGTCGTCTTTTCGCCATGCTGACCAACATCGTTTTCGGCACGCTGACGGCATGGGTGCTGGTTCGTTGCGAATTTCCCGGCAGGGGATTTGGTGAACGCGCTGGTGGATTTGCCCTTCGCGCTGCCCACGGCGGTAACCGGCATCGCGCTGGCCACGCTGTACGCGCCCAACGGCTGGCTGGGGCGGTTTTTCCCGTTCAAAATCGCCTTTCACGCCGACAGGGCATTTGGATTGCCCTGGTGTTTGTCAGCCTGCCCGTTTTATCGTCCGCGCCGTGCAGCCCGGTGCTGGAAGAATTGTCGGGCGAATACGAAGAAGCGGCGGCCACGTTGGGCGCAGGGCCGTTTCACGACGTTCCGCCGCGTGCTGCTGCCCGAAATCGCCCCCGCGCTGCTCACGGGGCGGGCATGATGTTTCGCGCGCGCACGGGCGAATTCGGTTCGGTCATCTTTCATCGCGGGCAATGTGCCGATGGTAGTCGGAAATCCTGCCGCTGATTATCACCGGCAAGCTGGAACAGTATGATGTGCAGGGCGCGTCTGCCGTCGCGCTGTTTATGCTGTTGATTTCCTTCTCCATCCTGTTTGCGCTCAATATCGCCCAATGGGCGCTGGGCAAACGCGCCGGAGCGAAAGCATGAAAACCAATCCGAATATTACCGAACCGCGCCCTGCTGCAATGGCTGCTTATCGGCATCGCGCTGCTGTTTCTGCCGTGATGCTGGTCATCCCGCTGGCAGCGTGTTTGCCGAAGCCTGAAGGGCGGCTGGCGGCTGTATCTGGCTTCGCTCTCGACCCCGAAGCCTTATCGGCCATCAAATTAACCCTGCTGACCGCCGCGATTGTCGTTCCCCGTCAATGCGGTCTTGGGCGTAGCGATGGCCTGGCTGCTGACCCGCTTCGACTTTCCGCGGCAAAGCAGTTGCTGACCACCCTGCTCGATCTGCCGTTTTCCGTATCGCCCGTGGTGGCCGGGCTGATGTTCGTCTTTGTTATTCGGCGCGCACACGGCATTCGGGCGGTTGGCTGGAAGCGCACGGCATCCAAATCATCTTTCGCCGTTCCGGCATCATTCTGGCAACCCTGTTCGTTACCTTCCCCTTTCGTCGCCCGCGAAATCATCCCGCTGATGCAGGCGCAGGGCGACAGCGAAGAACAGGCCGCGCTGATTCTCGGCGCGAACGGCTGGCAGATGTTTTCGGCGCGTTACCCCTGCCCAACATCAAATGGGCGCTGCTCTACGGCCTCATTCTCACCAACGCCCGCGCGATGGGCGAGTTCGGCGCGGTCAGCGTGGTATCGGCCACATACGCGGCGAAACCAACACCATCCCGCTGCTGGTCGAAATCTTCTACAACGAATACAACTTTGTCGGCGCGTTCGCCCTGTCCAGCATTCTGGCCCTGCTGGCCATCGCCACGCTGGCAATACAGGACATCCTTACCAAAATCCAACGGAAAAACACCGCGCCGCCGAAAGGGAAGCAGCATGAGCATCACCATCGAAAAATCTGAACAAGCACTTTCGGCGCGTTTCCACGCCCTGAAAAACATCAACCCTCACCGCGCCGACCGGGCAAGCTCACTTCGCTGCTCGGCCCTCCGGGCTGCGGCAAAACCACCCTGCTGCGGATTATCGCCGGACTGGAAAACGCCGACGGCGGCAAAATCCTGTTTCGACGGCCAGGACGTTACCGCCAAACACGTCCGCGAACGCAAAGTCGGCTTCGTCTTTCCAGCACTACGCCCTATTCCGCCACATGAACGTTTTCGACAACGTGGCTTTCGGCTCACCGTCACCGCCGCGCCGTCAAACGCCCGTCTGAAAGAACAAATCCGCAGCAAAGTCGAAGAACTGCTGAAACTGGTGCAGCTTCGCCCACCTCGCCAAAGCCTACCCGCACCAGCTCTCCGGGCGGCCAACGCCAGCGCATCGCCCTCGCCCGCGCCCTCGCCGTCGAACCCAAACTGCTGCTGCTCGACGAACCCTTTCGGCGCACTCGATGCCAAAGTGCGCAAAGAACTGCGTACCTGGCTGCGCGACATCCACCACGAACTGGGCATCACCAGCATCCTGGTCACGCACGACCAGGAAGAAGCCCTCGAAGTCTCCGACCAAATCGTCGTCATGAACCACGGCAGAAATCGAACAGAGTCGGCAACGCCGGCACACTCTACCGCCAGCCGAACAACGCCTTCGTAACCGAGTTCTTGGGCAACACCGACGCCTTTGAAGGCCGCATCGAAAAAGGCGAATGGCGTTATGGCGAATTTGCCTGGCCTTTGGACAGGCAATACCGCTGGCAGGAACAGCACGCGGTCGGCTACATCCGCCCGCACGAATGGGAAACCAACGCCCGAAAACCCCATGCTGGCGGGCACAATCGCCAACATCCACGTTTCCGGCGCGCTCACCCACCTGACACTGCCCTGCCCGAAGGCCGCCAATTTCACGTCGATTTCGCCACATCCGAAACCGGCCGCCTGAACCTTCATATCGGCTGTGAACTCAAACTCTCCCCCCGGCAAGTGTATGTTTTCGGCCAAAGCGAACTGATTGATTACGCAATCTAGGAATTGGATGCAAAGAGGCCGTCTGAAACACAAGGCAGGTAAGGTTCCTGCCCTCTTTCTTTTTCAGACGGCCTGATTGATAATCAGCCAAGCAGCCGCTTTATCCCGAAACGACAGATAGATGGAAACAACCAATTTAAACGAATGCTACATTTACTTTGCACTGACAGGAAAACGGCTTGATCCCGATAAAATCAGCACCACCCTCTAACCTAGAAGGCCACTAAAATCAGTGCGTGAGGGCAGCCGCATTCCGGGAAAATACTGGTATGCCCTAAGCTGGAAATACGGCACACCCTCTTAAGGAAATGGCTGATGTTTTCCGTTTGGGAGAAATTGCAGAAGAACTCATCATTTCTTTTTATTGCCATTACAGGAAAAATAACAGAACTGATTAAAAATCCATAACCTGTCGGCAATTTTTCATGGTTGTCCTAACCATCAGCACCTGATGAACAAGATTCCACCCTCGCCCTATGTTTCTCACCCGCCGTTATCGAATTTTGCCATTCGGTCGGCGCAAGTATCGAATTGGATGATACCGCAGTTAGCCCGAAAACAAACATTGCATACCGACGAGCCGCACTTCATCGCAGATAGCTGCTTTTTCAGCAATCTACGGCTTTCATTCCTACACCGCATCAAAAGCATGTATTCATTTACATAGAGAGACCTTTGCAAATCTCTAAAAATCCCTCAAAAGTCCCACCAAGACATTTAGGGATTTCCCATGAGCACCTTCTTCCAGCAAACCGCACAAGCCATGATTGCCAAACACATCGACCGCTTCCCACTATTGAAGTTGGATCAGGTGATTGATTGGCAGCCGATCGAACAGTACCTGAATCGTCAAAGAACCCGTTACCTTAGAGACCACCGCGGCCGTCCCGCCTATCCCCTGTTGTCCATGTTCAAAGCCGTCCTGCTCGGACAATGGCACAGCCTCTCCGATCCCGAACTCGAACACAGCCTCATCACCCGCATCGATTTCAACCTGTTTTGCCGTTTTGACGAGTTGAGCATCCCCGATTACAGCACCTTATGCCGCTACCGCAACTGGCTGGCGCAAGACGACACCCTGTCAGAATTGCTGGAACTGATTAACCGCCAACTGACCGAAAAAAACCTAAAAATAGAGAAAGCATCCGCCGCCGTCATTGACGCCACCATTATTCAAACTGCCGGCAGCAAACAGCGTCAGGCCATAGAAGTCGATGAAGAAGGACAAGTCAGCGGCCAAACCACACCGAGTAAGGACAAAGATGCCCGTTGGACAAAGAAAAACGGCCTCTACAAACTCGGTTACAAACAACATACCCGTACCGATGCGGAAGGCTATATCGAGAAACTGTACATCACTCCCGCCAATACCCATGAGTGCAACCACCTGTTGCCTTTGCTGGAAGGTATAGCCAAAGATACGACCGTCTATGCCGACAAAGGCTACGACAGTAAGGAAAACCGGCAACACCTGAAAGAACATCGGTTGCTGGACGGCATTATGCGCAAAGCCCAGCGTAACCGTCCGCTGACGGAAGCGCAAACCAAACGTAACCGATATTTGTCGAAAACCCGTTATGTGGTCGAACAAAGCTTTGGTACGCTGCACCGTAAATTCCGCTACGCCCGGGCAGCCTATTTCGGGCTGATTAAAGTGAGTGCGCAAAGCCATCTGAAGGCGATGTGTTTAAACCTGTTGAAAGCGGCTAACAGGCTAAGTGTGCCTGCTGCCGCCTAAAAGGCGGCCCGGATGCCTGATTATCGGGTATCCGGGAAGGATTAAGGGGGTATTTGGGTAGAATTAGGAGTGATTGGGGGGGGAAATAGCCGAAAACCTGTGTTTGGGCTTCGGCTGTTGGAGGAAAGGCTTTTGCAAAGGTCTCAGAATAAATTTATACAATCAATATCTCGAAAAGTTTAAATTTCCAATATAGTGGATTAAATTTAAATCAGGACAAGGCGACGAAGCCGCAGACAGTACAGATAGTACGGCAGGGCGAGGCAACGCCGCATCTGGTTTAAAATTTAATCCATCTATGAAAAAACCCGCCGTTTTGAACGGCAGGTTTTGCAGAAAAATCCTTAACCTTTACGGGCAGGCAGTTTTTCTTTAATACGGGCTGCTTTTACCAGTCAGGCCGCGCAGGTAGTACAGTTTCGCACGGCGTACATCACCACGGCGTTTCACTTCGATTTTTCCACAGCCGGAGAATACAGTTGGAAAGTACGTTCCACACCTTCGCCGCTGGAAATTTTTGCGCACGATAAAGTTGCTGTTCAAACCACGGTTGCGGCGGGAGATGACTACACCTTCATAAGCCTGCAAACGGCTGCGGTTGCCCTCGACTACGCGGGACATGCACGACAACGGTGTCGCCGGGCGCGAATTCAGGATGGTTTTACCCAAGCGGGCAATTTCTTCTTGTTCCAATTGTTGAATCAAATTCATTGTTTATTTCCTAAAGTCTAATGGGATTGCCTGTTGCTCTTGCTCTATCTCCTGCAAGAGGCGGGCTTCCTGTGGGATTAAACTGCGCCTGGCCAGCAAATCGGTGGCGCGCCAAAGTGCGTTGCAACGACTGTTTCAGCCGCCACCGCGCAATCAAACCATGATTTCGGAACGTAACACCTCCGGAACAACCATGCGCTTGAAATTCCAATGGTTTGGTGTAGTGGGGACAATCCAGCAGGCCGTCTGAAAAAGAATCCTGCTCGGCAGACTGCATATCGCCCAATACACCCGGAACCAATCTTAATATCGCATCCATCAGCATCATGGCAGGCAATTCGCCGCCGGATACGACAAAAATCGCCGATGCTGATTTTCTTCGTCTACGCTACTTTGCAGCAAACGTTCGTCTCATACCTTCATAACGGCCGCACAACTAAAAATCAAATCATCCAGACGAGCCAGTTCGGATACTTTTGCCATGCGTCAGCGGGCTGCCTTGCGGACTGAGATAAATTGCCCTGCCGCGGCCTGGATATAGTTTCAGCCTGAGCGGCATCAATCGCCGCCTTTAGGGGCGGCGCCATCATAATCATTCCGGGCCCGCCGCCGAAAAGGCCGGTCGTCTATGTAGCCGAGTTTGTTATCTGCAAACGGCGAGGATTGATGGCGGAAAATTGCCACAACTCCCTGCTTGGCCGCCCCTGCCGGTTACACCATAACCGATAATGCTGTCGAACATTTCCGGAACAGGGTAATCGCTTCGATTTTCATCAATAATCCAAGCCCCAATCGGCAATAATCGTTTTACTTTCCCGATTGACATCGTCAATAAACCGCCCGACGAAGGAATCAGTTTCGACCGCATTCACCCCGCACCACCAAAATATCGTGGGCACCGGTTTCCATCATATTATCGACAACGCCGAGGACGTTGCCTTCACGGTTGGTTACGGTCATGCCGACCAAATCGGCCCAGTAATATTCGTCTTCATCGGCGGGGCAAAATCTTCCCGGCTGATTTCCACCGTGTAGCCGCGCAACAGATGCGCCGCATCACGATCGTCTATTCCTGAGAATTTGACTTGAAGGCCGTCGTTGTTCAGTTTGCCGCTTTCGACGGCAACGGTACGGACATCTTTGTCTTTACGCAAACGCCACTCCGGGTAGTCCAGCAGGCTGTCGCTGTATTCGGTATCTGCGGCTACTTTTACCCAGCCTTTTACGCCGAATGCGCCTTTGATGTAGCCCATGGCTACCCATTGAGTTTCGGGTTTCATAGGGAATTAGCGGCTGCCTGTTGCTCTTTAACCAGTTTGGCAACGGATTCGTTTCAACTGCGCGCCCTGCGCGATCCAGTGGTTCAGACGCTCGGTATCCAAGCGCACGCGTTCCTGTTTTTCGTTTGCAACAGGATTGTAAAACCTACGCGCTCGATGAAACGGCCGTCGCGGCGGTTGCGGCGGTCAGTTGCCACAATGTTGTAAAAAGGACGTTTTTTTGAGCCGCCACGGGCCAAACGGATAACTACCATGTTCGATTTCCTTGATTAAAATTCGGATATACAGAAAACGGGCGATTTTAGGCCATTTTCCGCTACGGATGCGTATTGATTTCGGCAGCCTGCGACGGCTTTTGCCATGTCAGCACAGAAGTAAAAAGCTGCTTGTCTTCCGCGGAAGGTTCGGACTGAAAGCTCAATTTGCCCGCCAAACCGAGCATGGCTGTGCTTTTCTGCAAGGATTTCGGCACACATTGACCGGTAGCCCTGCTTTTGGCGCGCAGGCAATCAATTCTTCCATCAGGTGTACCGCCACCCCTGCCCTTTCATGCTTTCCGACACGGTAATCGAAAATTCGCACGCATCGGGGAAACGGAGGCCGCCGTACTGCGCCCAGCCGACGATTTCCCGCCGCCTGAACAGGCGGCCAGCGGTTTCCGCGCGTAATCCGTCCGGCTGAACTGCGCCAGTTGGGCGGCGGACAATTCCTAACCGCATTCATAAACCGGCTTTCTTTCCGATCCGCATCGCTCAGAGCTGCGGACAAATTGCCGCAATGCATCGGCATCTCCGGCAAAAGTGGCGGATCAGGAGTGATTTCGCCGTTGCGCGCACTGAAAAACAGCCGTCTGAAAACGGTGCTTCGGGCAGCAGCGGCAGGGATTTGGGCGGCACCGCCTTCATCCTCATTCCAAACGAAATCCCTGGTTTGCATTACCGCATTTTCGGAATCGACGCCGATACGCACCGCCCGCAAAGGCAACAACCGATAAGCGGTGTGGTTAAAGCGAATACAGCACCTGTTCCAACGCCGCCGCTAATTTGCGCTGCCCGGAACAGGCGGCACAAGCGGCGTGCGTCGGCAGTATCGAAAAGGCAGCAGTAGTACCGACTGCCCGCTTCCGCATTCGGCATGCAATACCGCGCCGTAATGCGGTTCGACGGTGTAAGTCAGCAGGCCGTCTGAAAAAGGTTTTGCCCCTTCTTGCGGCGGCAGGCAGTACGGCCAGGAAGTCGCGCTGTTGCCCGCGATACTGCCGCGCCTGCGGCAGATTCGGCGGAACAGGCGGAGAATGCGGGCGGTTTGGCTGCGGTTTGCTGCCGCCGCCTCAACTGTTGCCAACTGTTTTGCGCCGCAACGGCGCCAAGGCCTGCTGCGGGTTTTGGAAAGCCGAAAGAGGCCGTCCGAAAACGGGGAAACCAGATCAGCGGGTTTCGCCCTGCTGCAACTGCATCAGCTGGAATGGTATCGCGCCCGCCGTCGGTCTGTACCAACAGGGCGCGGCAATTTTCCTGCTGCAACGCGGCGGCGGCAGTGTCGCGCCACACCAGGCGTTGGAGTGTCGGCCGACAGCGGGAAGGCGGTGCACCTTCAGGCCGCTTTCCTCAGCCGCGTCGCACAGCCAGCCAGTCTCGCTGTCCGACAGCATGCAGGCTGCCGGAACGGAGTTTGCGGCATTTGCGCCGCCCAAGCGGCCGCACGGAGTTCGTCGGGGTAAACGCGTGCAAAGGCACCGCTGCGTTTCGGCCAAGTGGCGCGCAATCTGTTCTCTCGCGTCCGCACATGCCCGCCCCGTGTACAGAATGACGTTTTTCCGTTGCGCCGCCCTGCCGCAGGGCAGCTGGCGGTACCGCGGCTCGGGGCCGGGTATTGACAATCAAAATATGGCTGCCCGCATCTTCGCGAAACCAGTCCAGCCACGGCAACGGCATTTGCAAGCTGCCCGGTCAGGTTTACCGCAAAACTGTATCCGACCGACGAATCGCGAAGATATTGCATCACATCGCCGCAAAAGCCCGCCGGAACCGACGACGGCGATTTTCCCGCCTCGGGAGCGTGGAATATGCGTTGGCATAAAGATTTTTGCGCGGGCAGGGTTGGAAGCCGTCGGCACCGCACAGGGTAATCTGCGTCCTGCCCGAAGCGGCAGCCTTTCTGCAGGCGTGCCAGCGATTCCCGTCGTAACCGCCGTCGTCCGCAATGCACAACAAATGCGGGATACGCAGCGCGGATGGCAGCGGCGGTAATCACGGGGTGGGCGGAGGCATGGCAGACTGCAACCGCCGCATCCGGCTTGTCGTCAATCTGGCTGATTTGGCGGCATAGGCCTCGCAAACCGGCCACCGTCGGATGGCGCAAATTCACCGGCGCCAGCCGCCCCTGAAAAGCGTGGTTCAGCATGGAGGCAAACACGCGGCCGCCTAAAGTTCTCGGAACGCTGGCTGGCTCCGATAACGGCGATATGCCGCGGCAACAGGGAAATGCAGCGGATGCGGGGGCAGTACGACGGACTCTGCGTCGGTTTGAGGTTTTCAGACGGCCTCACTCGACTCGGGCCGTCTGAAAGCGCGGGTTATGGCAAAACCGCAACCGTCAGGAAAAAGGACGGATGCCGTTGAAAATGCATATTCTGCGAAACAGGCGAAACAATCGCTAATCATGTTTTACCCCGCCGGCGCAGCCGCCTGAATTTCCTTGTCGCGCAGCCAGAGGCGGTAAACCGGCGGTATCAGGGTCAGCAGCAGGGCGATCACGGCACAGCTCAATCCGGCAGCCATGCGTGCAAAACCGAATCGGCGGTATAGGCCAAAGGTTTGGGGCGGCATTTTCAAGGCGGTAGCGGCTGATCTGCGTGCTGACAGGGTCCGTACGAACTAACTGTATCTGTCCGCACCGACCTTATCCAGACGGCAGATAACTTTCAATCGCTCGCAATAATCGCTTCCAAAGTTTCCGTCCATACCCCTGTCCCGGCCGGCGTCGAATTCTTCCCACCGTTTGACTGCCCAGCCGCCATCGTTATCGCTGCGGACGATGATGTGGAAGGAAAAAGTTTACATTGTCCGCCGCACCGCCGTATTGCTCCTTCAAAGGCGGCAGCAGGTAAACGCCGCCAGCCCGACCAGTGCGGACGCGGCCAACCGCCGACAAGAAACCATATAACCCGCAGTATCAATCGAATCGATGGGACATCTTACGTTATCTGTCAGACGGCCTCACCGCAACTGAGGCCGTCTGAGTGTATGCTCGGCAAATCAAGCGCTGCAATACGCGGCAGATTTCCAGATCGCCGACGGCGGTAATATTGGCGCGGCCGAGTTTGTCCAAACCGACAAACCGCATCACACCGTCGCCGACTCTTTTGTCGGCGCATATGCTCGAAATCCAACGTTCAAAAGGAAAGCGCGGCGGTTCGGCAGGCAGACCGGCCTGTTGCAGCAAGGCGGCGATTTGGCGGTATCGGCCGCTTTCAGACGGCCTTCCTGTCTCCGCCAAACGGCAGGCCAGCACCATGCCCGCCGCCACTGCTCGCTTCGCCGTGCAGCCACACGCCGTAACCCATTTCCGCTTCGATGGCATGGCCGAACGTAGTGCCCCAGGTTCAGCCAGGCACGGATGCCGTTCGCTCGTCGGCAGCGACGATTTCGGCCTTCATCTTGCAGCAGTGATAACCGCCTGCGCCAGCAATCGGGCTGTTGCGCCATCAGCCCGGCCATATTTCCTTCCAGCCAGTCCAAAAATTCGGCATCGCCCGAACACGCCGTATTTGACCACTTCATGGCTGCCGGCGGGCAAACCGCGCGGCGGCAGCGTGACAAAACATCCAACGGCAAACACCGCCTGCGGCTGGTACAAACGCACCGATCATATTCTTGCCCAACGGATGATTGACGGCGGTTTTGCCGCCCACAGACGAATCGACCTGGCTCAACAATGTGGTCGGTATCTGATAAAGGGCGCGCGCGCGTAGGTGGCGGCGGCAAACCCGCCGTATCCCGCCGATTACGCCGCCGCCGAGCGCAATCAGCGTCGTGCCGCGTTCGGCCCGGTTTTCCAGCAATTTGTCGTGATATGATTGAGCGACTCGCCAGTTTTAAAACTGCTCGCCGTCGGGCAGATGACGGCGAAATGTTCCGTCCCCTAACTCGTCCAAGGCCGTCTGAACGGCGGCCGATGACAGCGGCGCGACGGTTTCATTGGTAATGACGGCGGCTTTTTGTCGATATACGGGCGGATGTGTTCTCGCCAATCCGGCCAGCAGGTTTTGGCCGATGAAGATGGGGTAGCTGCAGGACGGCGCGGCAACGGTGAGCGTGTCATGATTCAGTCCCGCAGCATGTGCAAATGGCGGAGGCGGTTTTTCTGACACCGCCGCCGCCGGCTTCGACAACCAGATGTGCGGTTTGGCGGTAAAGCGGATCGCGGGCGGCATAGAGTCGCTTCCCAGTCGTCAGCGGATCGGCCACTTGCAGCAGCGGCCGGTTTTTATCGTAGCGCGTGCGTTCCAGCAGCACTTCCGGCTTGCATGAAGGTAAACCACTGTGCCGCGCCCGCGCAGGCAGCGGCGGTTTTCCTCCCGCGTTACCGCGCCGCCGCCGGTAGCCAACACGATGCCCGACAAGGCGGTCATCTCGTCGATAACGGCGGTTTCGCGCAGTCTGAACCCCTCTTCGCCTTCCATTTCGAAAATGGTGGTATCGATACGCCGGTGCGTTCGCAACAATTTGATCGCTGTCGTAAAAACGCCGCTCCAGCTGCTTGGGCCAACTGCCGTCCCAGGGTGGTTTTGCCCGCGCCCATCAGGCCGACGAAAAAGATATTATGGGTTTTGGTATGCATCGGTTTGGTCTCGAGTCGAAACCCCGTCCCTCGGGGCGGAGGCATCGTGATTGTTTCGGGAAACGTTGCTTCCCGCCTGCTGCGGCACGGCAACTCATTTTAACTGAAAATACAAAACACGGCATTTCTGCCATACGGACGGCAACCGTAGAGAAAAGGTTTTCAGACGGCCGTCTGAAAACCTTTCGGCGTTACCTCGCCCGCCGTCGATCAGCCGGCGGAATATTTGTCTTTGAAGTGCTTTCGGCGCGGTTGGTGTAAACCAGCCGGAAATCGCTGTTGCCAGAAAACGGCTTTCCTGATAATGGAGCGGAAAGCGCGCGGCGGTACGCATCATGTCTTCGCCGGACACTCAGGCGGGACGGCATTTTCAGGGTCGAAGAGTCTGGCGAAAGCCAGCCGGCCTTTTGTCATCCGGTACCCAAATAGCAGCCGTCGGTTTCATTCAAGGCAACCAAATTGAGGCGGTATAACGGCGGCGGCCGTCGGTAAATCCCGTCTATCGAAGAATAACTGCCGCCCGAAAGCCACGCACCGACGCGGTATTGCCGTGCCATTCGATTAGGCTCGCGGGGCGTGTCCGTCCATTCTTTCAGACGGCCCGCACGGTAGCGCGTATAAAGCACTATAACCGCCATCGGATTGTTTTTGCAGGATTTCCAAATTACCGTCGGGGGATCGGGCGATTTTGGCCGGTCTCGACGCTGCGGCGGCCGTGGCGGCAAACAGAAGGATGAAAGAACAGTTTGTGCATCATATTCGGGCTCTCTATTGAGTGTTTATATCGCGGATAAACGATGTCTGCGGATTTGGTCGATAAAGCCGCCGAACACCGGCCAATCATAGATCATAAAAAGCAGCCCGAACACGGAAACATTCTAGGCTGTTTGTTTGTATAAGGTTTTATGCGTATTTACTTTTTCGCGCCGCCTGCTGCGGACTCTTCGGCAATTTTTGGCGGAAAGCGGCTGCGCGTGCGTTTGCGCCACCAGAACCAGCCCAATATCACTGCACCGATGCCGATCAGGGCGCGAACGTCCGTGCTGGAGCTGATGCACGGTCTTCATCAGCCATTCGCGGTTGGACGCGCGTAATCGCCCAAACAAACCCACTACTGGCACGGAAATCAGCGCGGCCAGCCCGTCCATCACGATGAAGCGCAACACCGACACTTTGCGGCTGATGCCGGCGGTCATGAAAAATCGGCGCGCAGCCGGGCAGGAAGCGGGCGACAAACAGCACCCAGTTGCCGTATTTTTTCGAATTTCTGCTCCACCTGTGTGTAATGCTTTCGGCGTCATCACGCGGGCGATGGGCGATCCTATGATATTGTCGCCCCAGATGCGGCCTCTGCGGCAAATACCAAAACCGTCGCCGGCCAGCACCTCGAGCATGCCGACGACCACCATGATGTGCACGTCGGTATAACCCAAGCCCGAAAATGATGCCTCCGGTAACCAAGGTAATGTCTCGGAATCGGACTCCGAAACCGCAGGCACCCATCAATACCGCGAATATCGGCTGCGATACCCGTATTGAGGAAAATTTCTAACAGCGCGGCCATAAGCCCTGCTCTTCCGTGGTTTTGGTCAAATAAAACACGCGGCTTGGATACTGCTCCGTCCAGGCCGTCTGAAAAACATGTTTCAGCCGTCTGAAAGCAGGCGGATTATACTCTCATCCCGCAGCCTTCAGACGGCCTGAGACTATTTCTCAGCCGGATTTTTGAATGGCGGCGGCAATCCGTTCCCGCTCCCTTGGCGCGCCCCAATCCAGCCTGGCGCGCTTCCACCATCACGCGGACGACGGGTTCGGTGCCCGAAGCGCGCAGTACCACGCGCCCCTTGCCTTCCAATTCTTCCACTGGCCAACACGGCAGCCGATGCCGCCTCGCCAATCTTGGCCTTTCTGGATACCGACGTTGATCATGGTTTGCGGAAAGGCTTTCCAATCCACCGCCGTTTCCAAATCCTGACCCAGCACTTGCAGCGCGGCAAACACTTGAAGGGCGGAAATGATGCCGTCGCCGGTATTGTGTTTGTCCATGCAGAGGATGTGGCCGAAGCCTGCCGCCAATCTGCCAGCCGCGCTCGTTTAATTGCTCCAACACATAGCGGTCGCCGACTTTTGGCACGGGCGAAGGGGATGTTTTTCTCCGCCAAAGCCAGTTCCATCGCCATATTGGTCATCACGGTGCCGACCACGCCGCCGAAGGACTGTCCTTCTTTCGCCCGTGCTTTGGCAATCACATAAATCAGTTTGTCGCCGTCGTAAACTTTGCCGTTTTTGTCCACCATCATCAGGCGGTCGCCGTCGCCGTCCAGTGCCACGCCGTATCGGCTTCGCTTTGCAGCACTGCCGCCCGCAAAGTTTTTCGGATGGGTGGCACCGCATTTGTCGTTGATGTTGTAGCCGTTGGGTTCGTCGCCGATGCTCACGACTTCCGCCCCCAGCTCGTGAAACACTTTGGGCGCGACGCCGTAGCCTGCGCCGTTGGCGGTATCCACCACCAATTTCAGGCCGCGCAGGTCGAACTGGCCGGGGAAGGTGGATTTGCAAAAATTCGATGTAGCGGTCGTCGGCACCGCTGATTCTGCGCGCCCGACCCAGTTCGGACGACGGTTTCGTCCGCATTTCTTTTTCCAACTCGGCTTCGATTTCCACCCCATTTTGTCGCTCAATTTCACGCCGCCGGCGGCGAAGAATTTGATGCCGTTGTCGGCATACGCATTATGCGAGGCGGAAATCATCACGCCCGCCGCCAAACGCAGCGCACGGGTCAGATAGGCCACGCCGGGCTGGGCAGCGGGCCGGTTTGATGACGTTCACACCTGCCGCGAGTAAACCCCGCCACCAGCGCGGCTTCCAGCATATAGCCGGAGATTCGGGTGTTCGCCGATAAGCACCGTAGGGCGGCCTTTGCCGTCGTGATGCACCAGCACCCGTCCGGCCGCATAGCCCAGTTTCAATACAAATTCGGGCGTAATCGGAAACTGCCCTACTTCGCCGCGCACGCCGTCGGTGCCGAAATATTTTTGCCATTAACGTTCTCCAAGCCTTGAAAGGCTTATTTTCCAATCTTCCGTTTTCAGACGGCCCTCTATCGTTTGAGGCCGTCTGAAAACCCAATAATCCGTTTACTCAATCTCTCCGCCCAAAGCCCTGCCAGACTTTCAGTGCGTCGGCAGTCGCCTTGACATCATGCACCCGCAGGATTTTTCGCACCGCGCGCCGCAGCCGCCAAAGCAGCGACCACGCTTCGACCACCCTTTCAGACGGCCTCCACGCCGCTCAATTCCCCTATCATCCGTTTGCGCGACACGCCGACCAGCAGCGGCAGGCCGCACCTGTCAGCCAATCCGCGCAGATGGCGCATCAACAGGGTGCTGTGTTCCAGCGTTTTTACCGAAAGCCGAAACCCGGATCCAAAACCAAACGCTGCTGCGCAATCCCGGCCGCCATACACACTTCGACGCGGCTGTTCAGATAAAGCCGCCACTTCCGCCACCACATCGTGATAGCTCGGATTATCCTGCATCGATTGCGGCAAACCCTGCATATGCATCAGGGCAGATACCGACAGAGGGATGCTGCGCCAGCAATTCGGGCGCGCCTTCGTCTTCCAAAGCCTGCACATCGTTGATGATGTCGGCCCAGCCATTTTCCAACAGGCGGCGCATAATGACCGTCCGCCGGTATCGATGCTGAGCAGGGACATTCCAAGCAACCAATCTGGGCAATACTGCGGCCAAACGCCGCCATTCCTCTTCCGGCGGCACAAAAATCCGCCCCCGGGCGCGTGGACTCCGCCCAACCAAAATATCGGCACCCTGCCGCAACAACGTTTCGGCATGGCGCAGTGCATCCTGCCGGTTCGCGGAATAAGTCCCGCCGTCTGAAAACGAATCCGGCGTCAGATTGACTATGCCCATTATTTTGGGCTGCCGCAAATCCAATGCAAAACCGCCCCGCCTGCCATACCGTATTGTCCGTCATTGCACACGCCGTCTGAAAACGGACATTATATAGCGAAGGCCGTCTGAAAGCACGAAACAGGCGGGCTTGATGTATTCGGTTTGAACATTCGGTCGCGCGTTATCATTGTTTCGGCAGGGTTTTGACAAACCTTCCGCTTTCGCAAAAACCGCCGAATAAAAAACAGCCTGCATCGGCAGGCTGTTCGGTAAAGATACGGCTGTTAGGATTTGTTTTTCCGACTGATCGGCAGAAGACTCTTGTCCTTTACCGCCATTCTCGGAATCGGACGCAACCTCGCCGCTTGAACGATCAGAAGGCTGCTCGGTCCGGCCTTCGGCAGGCTGTTCCGCCTGTTCCTGTTCGGCAGGCTCTGCCGCTTCTTCGCCATCTTTGCGGATGTTGTGGCTGTAATCCTTGGGCGGGCTGGGTTGTTTGCCTTCCATAATTTCCAGCACCTGATCGCGTTCTATGGTTTCCATTCAATCAGGGCGCGGGATCATGGTTTCCATCTTGTCGCGGTTTTCATCCAAGATTTTGTAGGCAATCGCATATTGCTCGTCCAAAATCCGACGGATTTCGGCATCCACATCCTGCTGGGTTTTTCTCGGAAATATTTTGCGAACGTGTCACGCTGCGGCCCAAAGAAACACCTCACCCTCGTTTTCGGCATACACCATCACACCCATTTTTCTCGCTCATGCCGTAGCGGGTAACCATTTCCCGGGCAATCTGGGTGGCACGTTCGAAAGTCGTTGGACGCGCCGGTGGAAATACGGCCGACAAACAAGTCTTCGGCAATACGCCCGCCGAACAGAATCGAAATCTGGTTCAGCATTTGGTCTTTATACATGCTGATGCGGTCGCGTTCCGGCAACTGCCATGTCAGACCCAAAGCGCGGCCGCGCGGCATAATGGTTACCTTTGTGCACCGGATCGGTACCTTCCAGGCTTTCCGCCACAATCGCATGGCCGGATCTCATGGTAGCAGTGGCGCGTTTTTCGTCCTCGTGCATAACCATGCTGCGCCGTTCGGGACCCATGTAGATTTTGTCTTTGGCATCCTCAAAAATCACTCTGATCCACTTTCAGCTTGTTGCGGCGGCTGGCAAACAAGGCGGCCTCATTGACCGTTGGCCAGTCCGCACCGGAAAAACCCCGGGTGTACCGCTGCGCCAAACGAAGTCAAATCCACTGATTCGTCCAACGGCACTTTTTCGCATGCACTTTCAAAATTTGTTCGCGGCCGCGGATATCGGGCAGCGGCACCACCACTTGTCGGTCGAAACGGCCCGGGCGCAACAGCGCGGGATCGAGTACATCCGGACGGTTGGTCGCGGCAATCACTATTACGGTCTGATTGCTTTTCAAACCGTCCATTTCACCAAAAAGCTGGTTCAAAGTCTGTTCGCGTTCGTCGTTACCGCCGCCCAAACCGGCACCGCGCTGGCGTGCCGACGGCATCGATTTCGTCAATAAAGATGATGCACGGCGCATTTTTCTTTGCCTGCTCGAACATATCGCGCACACGGCTGGCACCTACGCCGACGAACATTTCGACAAAATCCGAACCGGAAATGCTGAAAAACGGCACACCGGCTTCACCGGCAATCGCTTTGGCCAAAGAGGGTTTTTACCCGTACCCGGGCTGCCCGCCAGCAAAATGCCGCGCGGCATCCGCCCGCCCAAACTCTGATAGCGGTTCGGCGCTTTGAGATAGTCGACGATTTCCTGCACTTCTTCTTTTGGACTCATCACAACCGGCCATCGTCAGATGTTACTTTATTGGAATCGCTTTTCCAACAATTTGGCGCGGCTCTTGCCGAACGAGAACGCACCGCCTTTGCCGCCCCGCCGGTCTGCATCCGCATAAAGTAGAACCATGCGCCAATCAGCAGCAAGACGGGCAGCAGGCTGAAGAACAGGCTGCTCAAAACACCCTGACGTTCTTCCGGCGTTACCTGGACACGGATGTTTTTCGCCAGAAGCCTGTCAGGGCCAGCTGGTAATCCATGGGCGCATTGCTGGAAAACTTGGTTTTGTCCGTGCGCTCGCCTTTAAGCGTATAGCCCGCCAGTGCGGAACCTTCATCGTTACACTGGCAATTTCGCCTTTTATTGACCTGTTGGACAAATTGAGAATACTCAATCTGCCGTGCCTCTTCCCTTTGTAGGTCTTAACGGCATTGAAAGCCGCCATCAACCCGACTATCAAGGCCGACCAAATCAACAGGTTTTTTACAATGCTCCCTCACAAAAACGGACTCCCAAAAATAAATAAAGAAACAGGGGCGGCATTCTAATTCACCCCGATAGCTTGTCAGCGTTTATTTCTGCCCAGCAGGTAAATCTCGCTGGAACGGTTGCGCGAAGCACCGGGCTTACGCGTCTGCACTGAAGAAAAGGCGGCACGCATCTCCGCCAAAAATTCCGTGTAACCCGCACCCTGGAAGACTTTCACCAAAAAGTGGCCGTTCGTCTTCAAATGGTTGCGTGCGAAACCAGTGCCAACTCGCATAAATAAAAGGCTTTTGGCCCGATCGGTTACCGCGTGGCCGCTCATATTGGGTGCCATATCGCAAATTACAAGGTCCAGCAGCCTGTCGCCGAGCAAGGATCTGAATTGCGCCAAAACTTCATCTTCGCGGAAATCGCCCTGAATAAAGGAAACGCCCGCAATCGGCTCCATAGGCAGAATATCGAGTGCGAACACCGCACCTTTTTCGCCCGCCAGCTCCCGCAGCCACCTGCGACCAGCTTCCCGGCGCGCTCACCCAAATCGGCCAACACTGTCCCCGGCTGAATCAAACGGTCTTTCTCGTTTATCTCCAGGAGCTTGTAAGCGGCACGCGCACGATAGCCGTCTTTCTGCGCCTGATGGACGTAATGGTCGTTGACGTGTTCGTTCAACCATGCTTTAGAAGATTTCGAGCGTGCCGCCATTTCAGGTACTCCACCGGTATTAGATTCGTAAAGCGGGCTATTCTCACACGATTTCAGACGGCCTCCGAATGACGGAACCGATGCTTTCGCGTAGAATGCCGCTTTTTCCGACAAGCATACCGACATGAGCAACAAACCAGACAGCAACAGCTACTCGAACTGAAGGCACGCGCCCATCATCTCAATCCTGTGGTCATGATCGGCCAGCAAGGCCTGACCGAATCCGTTATCAAAGAAACTGACGCCGCCCCTGACGGCGCACGAATTGATTAAAGTGCGCGTTTTGGGCGACGACCGCGCCGAGCGCATCGCGATGTGCGAAGCCTTCGTGCGCCGCCACAGACGCGCAACCGGTGCAGCATATCGGCAAATTGTTGGTTTTGTGGCGGGAAAATCCGGAAGAAGCCTGAGATTTTTATTCCGATTACAGGAAAAGGCCGTCTGAAACTGTTTTCAGACGGCCTTTATCCTTATCCGGCCAATATGGGGAACGCCCCTTCAAACCGGCCACCAGCATCTGTGTGCCGATGACGGCCAATATCAAACCCATCATCCGCGTGACCACGTTCATCACTGTTTTTCCCCAGCAGGCGCGTGATTTGCGCACCGAAGAGAAAACAGCGTGTAAGTGATTAAACACAGCAGGAAAATGCGCCGACCACAATCACGGTTCCGGTCAGCGAATCGCCGGCAGACAAGTTCATCGCCGTGGCAATCGTACCCGGCCCGGCGAGCAGCGGCGTACCCAACGGCGAAACGGCCACATCTATTTTTCCCGATACAGCACGTTTCTGTCTTCCTGCGGTCTCGGCGGAGGCAGGGGTGCGGTGCATAGGCGAACGGTTGCCCTGCACCATATGAAAGCCGATCAGAATATCTCAAAATCCCGCCCGCTATCCGCAATGCGGGCAAAGTGATACCGAACATTTCAAAGATAAAGCGGCCGGCGAAGGCAAACACCAGCACGATAATAAAGGCTATGATCAAACCTTTACGCGCCACCGCCCGCGCCATTTTTCCTGTCGTCGCCGTCGGTCAGGCTGAGATAGACAGGCAGGCTGGAGATAGGGTTCATAATGGCGAAAAAGGCCATGAACGCCAAGCCGAACTGATGCAGGTAAAATTCAACATTCTTTTTCAAACCAAGATAAAAACGACTGATTATACCTTCTGCCGGATTGCTCATCAGAAAAGGCCGTCTGAAAATATTTTCAGACGGCCTTCCTAACAGCAAGGCTGTAAAGCTCTTATTTCACACGCATATCGCCGGTTTCAACAAAACCGCTGATGCCACGACAAAGCCTCGTTCAGCAAATGCGGAGTATGCAGGCCGCCCGCTTTTTCCGCACGGGCATAGTAGTCGCGCAATTGGTCGCGATAGTCGGGGTGCGAACAGTTTTCGATAATCAGTTTGGCGCGTTCGCGCGAGATTTGCCGCGCAAGTCGGCTAAGCCCTGCTCGGTTACCAACACCATCACGTCGTGCCTGTGTGGTCGGTGGGAAACCATGGGCACGATACAGGAAATCGCACCGCCTTTGGCCACCGACGGCGAAACGAAGAACGACAGATAGGAGTTGCGCGCGAAATCACCCGAACCGCCGATACCGTTCATCATCTTCGTACCCATGATATGGGTAGAATTTCACGTTGCCGTAAATGTCGGCTTCAATCATGACGTTCATACCGATAATGCCGAGGCGGCGGATCAATTCGGGATTGTGGTGATTTCCTGCGGCCGCAGGATGATTTTGCTGCGTAAAAATCGATGTTTTCATTGAAACGGTCGAGCGCGTCCGGGCTGAACGACAATGCGGTTGCCGAAGCGGACAACATTTTTCCGCTCAGAATCAAAATCCAACATCCCGTCTTGCAGCACTTCGGTAAAACCGGTCAGATTGTCGAACGGGCCGTCCTGCAAGCCGGCCAGCACGGCGTTTGCCACGTTGCCGACACCCGGACTGCAAAGGCAGCAGGTTTTTCGGCAGCCTGCCCATTTTTGACTTCGTGCGAGAAGAAATCGATGATTTGCGCGGCAATGTTTTCGACATCTCGTCCGGCTCGGCAAAACTTGCTGTTGCGGTCGGGCGCATCCGTCAGAACGATACCGGCGATTTTTCCCAAATCGCAATGCAGATAAGGCGTGGCGATACGGCCGCCCGCCTCGGTCAGCGGATAGGCTTTGCGGAACGGAGCCAAAGCCGACGCTGTCGTAAATATCGGCCATCCCCTCCAATTTTTTTCATTTTGGCGGGCGTTCACTTCAAAATAACTTTTTCGCTTTCTGCAGCAAGTTACATTGGTTCCGACGCCGAGGGAGGGAATCAGCTTGCCGTCTTCGGTAATGCCGGCCACTTCGATAAGGGCCACGTCCATTTCGCCGAAAAAGCCCGCGCGAACCTGTTGTTCGATATGCGACAGATGGACATCCATATAGGCGGCGTCGCCCGCATTGATTTGATTACGCAAAGTGGGGATCGGATTGAACGGGCTGCGGAATTCGATGGCGTTTGCACGCGCCAGCACACCGTCGCACCTCGTCCGCGGTAGACGCACCGGTAATCATACGGATTTTGAAAAGCGTCTCCTTTGGCATGCGCGGCTTCCGCTTTGGCCGCTACCGCACCCGGCACGGCTTTGGGATAACCCTGCCCGGTAAAAACCGCTGATGCCGACGGTCATACCTGTTTTGAATAAATCGGCCGCCCGCTCGGCGGAAATGATTTTTGGCGCAAACCTCGTGGCGTAGCGCGTCCTGCCGCATCGCTCATATGATTCTCCTTCGAATAAAAATACCTTACAACAAGGCTGCACTGAACAGTCCGGCTGAAACCCCAGCCGGTCGGACGGAATATATAGTAAAGCCTGCATAGTGTAAAAGTTTCCTCCCTGCCTGTGCGAAATTCCGCGTCCGTACATCAAAAACGCAAAAATATGCCGAACGGCAAACAACATTTTCAGACGGCCTTCCCTTTGCCTCCCAAGCTTGTATAATCCGCTCCCTTGTTTTACCGTTCCCCACAGAGAGCCATTAGTGAAACAAACTTTGAAACTCAGCCTGACCGCACTGGCTGCCGCATGCGCGCTGGCCGCCTGCAAACAGGAAAACCTCCACTCCGGCGACATCCGCCGCTTCGGGCCTCGTCCGCCAACACCGCCGCTTCTGCCGCCGCCAAAGACGCTTCGGCATTGGGCACGCCCGAACAGCAGGCCAGCTACGCGATGGGTATCGACATCGGCCGCAGCTTCAAGAAAATGAAGAGCAAGGCACGACCATCGACGTCAAACTCTTCACGCAAGCCATCGAAGACGTTGTGTCCGGCAAAGAAACCCGCATCAGCGAGCAACAGGCCAACGAAATCATGATGGCCTTCCCTGCAGAAAGAACAAGCCAAGGCACAGGCTGCCGCCGATAAAGATGCGCAAGCCGAATTGGCCAGCGCAAGCCTTCCTGAAAGAAAACGCCACCAAAGAAGGCGTGAAAACCACCGCCTCCGGCCTGCAATACAAAGTCATCAAAGAAGGTACCGGCAAAAATCCGAAACCCGACTCGATGGTGAGCGTAACTTTATACCGGCAAACTGACCGACGGTCACCGTATTCGACAGCAATGCCGACGCCAGAACCGATGGCCTTCCCGCTGCCCGTCACGATCAAAGGCTGGCAGGAAGCCCCTGCCGATGATGAAGGAAGGTGCGGAATACACCCTCTACATCCCGCCCGAACTGGGTTATGGCAACGAACCTCCACGCAACTCGTAATCCCTGAAAAACGCCGTGCTGATTTTTCGACGTCAAACTGGCCGCCACAGGCGAAATGCCGAAAGACGCCATGGTCGGCCTGCCGCAAGGTCAATAATCAGGCCGTCTGAAACGGTGTGCAGGCAATCAACGATACCGTACCGCCTTTCCGTTTCAGAACATTTACGAGTTGATAGGGCCGTCTGAAAACCACCGCTTCCCTGAAGCGAAACTTTTCAGACGGCCTCAACACACCTAAAAACCAACAACATGAAACACACAATTACTCCTATCACCCGACAACGAAACCTTTAGAAGCCGACGACGGCGAAAGTATCTTGCCGCCGCGCGCCGCCAAGGATTCAACCTGCCCCACTCCTGCCAAAACGGCATCTGCGGCCAGTGTAAAGCCGAAATCGCCGCCGGAGAATTCGGAACAGGGCGAACACGCGGAACAAGCCCTTTCCCGCCGAAGAGCTGGCCCAAAACAAAATCCTGATGTGTTGCTGCTATCCGCGCGGCGACATCCGGCTCAACGTCCCCGGCTACAACAGCAGCAAAATGCCGCCCGTCAAAAACCCTCTGCCCGCACGCGTCGCTTCAGTGAATATCTGCACGACACCGCCATCCTCAAACTCGACATGCCGAAAAAACCGCCATTCGTCTTCCTCGCCGGCCAATACATAGACATCCTGTTGAAAGACGGACACACCCGCAGCTATTCCCTCGCCGGCAGCCCCGCGCAGGCAGAGCAGCTCGAACTGCACATCCGCAAACGCGAAGGCGGCCTGTTCAGCGGCATGTTGTTCGGCAACGACCCGCTGATTAAAGAGAAAACCATCATGCGCGTACGCGGCCCGATGGGGACGTTTACCCTGAACGAAGAAGAGACGCAGCCGATTATCCTATTGGCCACCGGCACCGGTTTCGCCCCCATCCAAAGCATCCTGCTCCGCTTAATCGAACAACAATCGCAGCGGCAGGTTCACCTTTATTGGGGCAGCCGCAACGAAGCCGAACTGTATTACGCCGAACAAGCCGCCGAACTGACAGGCCGTCTGAAAAACGGCTCCTTCACGCCCGTACCTCGCGTGCGGACGAAAAGCTGGAACGGCGCGCGCGGGCTAGGTCCAACAACAGGTGTTGCGCGACCATCCCGACCTGTCCGCCCATCAGGTAGCACGCCTGCGGCTCGCCTACCATGATTACCGATGCGCAGGAAATACTGACGGGGCAAGGCCGTCTGAAAAACGACGCCTTCTTCTCCGACGCTTTTTCCCCGCCCGAGTAAGTGCACGAACGGAAAATTAAAAATCGGCACCGCCGTGCCGAAAACCGCGCTGCTTTGCGGAAGCAGACCTTACGTCGCCAACGATGCAGCTGAAACGCCAGTTATGGACTGCAGGGCGGGCAAAATCCGCTTCCGCAAACAGCGCGGAATGAAACTGTATAAATCCTGACCACAGGCCGTCTGAAAAGACGGTTTGTTTCAGACGGCCTGACGGTTCGGATTAGAACTGCATCTGCAAACGCAACCAGCCGTGCGGCCGGGCCTCGTTTACGCGCGTGGTCTGCGTTCCGGCAGAAGGATCGCCGCCTTGCTGACAAATTCGGCATAGGTTTTTGTTGAACATTGTCCACGCCGCCTTGTAGGGTGGCGAATTTGGCGATGCGCCAGCTGGCATTGAGCGACAGTATGCCGAATCCGCGGATGCGCCGATGTCTTGCCGACAATATTACCTGGCCGACGGCATAGCGTTTTTGCGCTGCCGCCACGCGCCAGAGTGCGCCTGCGCTGAATTTGCCGTTATCCCACGCCAGAGAGTTGTTCCACTCCAGAGGCGGGTTTGCGCCAACGGACGGCTGTCGGTGCGGTTTTTGCCGCGCTGTAGGCCAAGTTGCTGCCGATTTCCCAGTTGGGGCGAATTTCATTTGATTTCGGCTTCGCCGCCGACGCGGTTGGCATCGATATTGCGGACGCTGGCCATCATGCCGCGCCGTTTCGAGCAGAATGAAAGTCGTTGATGCGGCTGCCGAATACGGACACGGAAGCCTGTACGTTTTTCGTTTTTCCAAATGATGCCCGCATCGATTTGGCGGTTTTGTCTCGACGACGATTTTTGGCTTTTTCGGAGCGCAGGCGTTCCAGTAATCGGTCCACGTTCGGCAATGCCGAATCCGGCGTAATATTTCAGGTTGCCGACGGTTTGTTCCCAACGCAGGAAGCCGGAATTCAGATTGTATTTGATGTTTCAATACGGGTCGGTAACGCGGTTGGTGTCGTAATGCGCTTTGACTTGGTCGTGGCGCAGGCCGACTACCCATTTTTGGTTTTCGTTACGCTGCCATGCGGCTTCGGCAAACATACCCCATTGCTTGAAGCTTTGGTTTGGCATGAACGGTTTGTGGCGGTAACCGTCGCCGCCGCGCTCCATACGCGCAACGTGCACGTCATCCAGATAATCTATGCCTGTTTGCAGATTAACCGTATCCCAGTCGAAGGTGGCTTTCAGACGGCCTGCATCGGTGTTGCGTTTGGGGTTGTTGGCGTTTTTAATCTGCATGCCTGCCGGATTGCGGATGGTGCGCAGGCTGTAGGTGTCCATAACGTGGTCGATTTCGCTTTGACCGTAGCGCAGTTCGAGTTCGCTGAACCAAGGCGTGATGCTGCGTTGGCTGAAGCGGATGTTCCAAGCGTCGCGGTCGAATTTGCTGCCGTCCATCATACGGTCGGCGTAGGCGACTTCGCGCGGCTGCGTGTCTGTATGTGCCGGCGATGGTGGTGTTTTCGGTCGGAGTGATGCCGACTTGCAGCATCTGGCTGTCGCGCTTTGAAAGTTGGAATGAACGTGGTGGCCGGCACTCGTCTTTATAGTCGTCCGCTTCGTTGTGCGAAATATTGGTGCGGACGTAGCGTATTTGCCGCCGAATTCCGCTTCGAGCGAACCGTCGCGGCGGCCGTAGCCGCCGACCGTGCGGATGTGTTTATATTGTAGGTTTTTCAGTAAAATCAGGATTTTTGCGGACAAATTGAACGGAACCGCTCACCAGCCTCCATGCCCCTGCGTAACGGTTTGCGGGCCTTGGTTACAATCACTTCGTCAAAACTGTTGGGATGGATGTACGCGGTCGGCGGGTCCATACGCATACCGCAGCCGCCGTAAATAAACTGGTCGTCCGCATTGACGGACAGGCGCGAACCGCCCAAGCCGCGAAAACAGCGGATCGCCCTGAGCTGCCGCCTTTGCGGATGATGCTCATATTGGGCACGGACTCGAAGCAAGTCCGCACCGTCGCCGGCCGGCATGGGCTGAATGGTGGCTTTCGCGTTGAATTGACCGTATTGGCCTTTTGCTGCTGCGTGCCGGTAACGACCACGGGCGCAAGTGCGGAATCTTGTTCGACAGGTTCATCGGCTGCCCAAACTTAAGTTAGGGCCAGTGTCAATGGCAGGAGTAAGAAGTGTTGGCGTTTCTACAAGGGAAATTAACTCCATTGTGATTTGTTATATTGAAATATGCGTGGTCTAAATCGCAAATTAAGTTTTTGTAATCAGTATGATTGTATCAGTTGATGATAGCAAAATAACATAATATAATCACCTGTTTTTTTAAATTCTTTATGCTTTTTTGATTTAACTCAATATCCCTTATGCTCTAGTCTAAGGCCGTCTGAAAACACATCGAAATATTTCTCAGACGGCCTGATGAAAAATCTAAAAAGCGTTCCTTCCCCTGAATACCGCAGGCAAATCCCATATCCGGCCCGATATGCCGTTTGACAAACTATGGCCTGAAATTGAAGGCCGTCTGAAAAAGCATACGATTCCCGGCCTTTTCAGACAGCCGATTGTGTTATTTGAAGATGCCAAAAAGCAGGTATACCGTTAAAATGCCGCCTGTCTTTATCCGCTACGGAAGTTTGATTTTATGACTACTCTCACCATCGCCTTGAGCGGCGGCGACCGCCAACCTTTGGAACTTATCGGCAAAATGGCCAACCGGCACGGCTTTGATTGCCGGCGCGACCGGTACGGGCAAACGGTTACGCTGCGCAAAAATGGCGGAAAGTTTCAGCAATATCGGCGTGCCTGTGTTTCTGGTTGACGTAAAGGCGATTTGTCCGGCATCTGCCGTGCCGGGGACGGTGCGGGCAAGGTCGGCGAACGGATGGCGGAATTCGGGTTTGGACGGCGCAGACTATCTGCAAGGCTTTCCCGTGCGCTTTTGGGACGTATTCGGCGAAACGGGCATCCCCGTGCGCGTTACCGTATCCGAAATGGGGGCCGATGCTGCTCTCGCGCCTGATGAATTTGAACGACACCCAGGAAGGCCTGCTCAACCTGGTATTCAAAGGCTGCTGACGACAAAGGCTGGCATCTGATTGATTTGAAAGACCTGCGCGGATGCTGCAATATGTGGCCGACCACGCCAAGAATCACTGCACCCAATACGGCAACGTTTCCGCCGCCAGCGTCGGCGCGATTCAGCGGCAGTTGCTGGTATTGGAGAAAGAAGGTGCGAACAGTTTTTCGGCGAACCCGAACTGAACCTGCAGGACTGGCTGCAAAGCGAGGGCGGGAAAAGGCGTCATCAACATCCTGAATTCGGAAAAACTGATGCGCTCCCCGCGCATGTACAGCGCGTTTTTTTGCTGTGGTTTCTGGCCGAACTGTTTGAAACCCTGCCCGAAGTCGGCGATGCCGACAAACCCAAATTCGTCATGTTCTTCGACGAAGCGCATTTTAATGTTCGACAACGCCGCACCGGCCTTGGTAGAACAAGTCGAACAAGTGGTACGCCCTCATCCGCTCCAAAGGCGTGGGCGTATATTTCGTTACCCAAAACCCGCTCGACCTGCCCGACAGCATCCTCGGCCAACTCGGCAACCGCGTGCAGCACGCCCCGCGCGCCTTCACCCCTGCGCGACCAAAAAGCGGTAAAGGCCGCCGCCGAAACCTTCCGCAGCAATCCGAAGCTGAACGTGGCCGAAGCAATTATCGAACTGGGCGTGGGCGAGGCATTGGTATCCTTCCTCGATGAAAAAGGCATGCCCGGCATCGTGGAACGCGCCTTCGTCCTGCCGCCCGCAATCGCAGCTTGCCCCGCTCGGCCGGAAGAGCGCGGCAGCCTGTTCCAAAACGACATCCTCTACCGCCACTATAAAGACGCGGTGGACAACTTTCTCCGCCTACGAAGCCCTGCAGCAGCTTGCGGCGGAACAAACGCAGGCGGAACAGGCCGCAGGCGCGGAAAAAGCCGCACAACAGGCGCAGGCACAGGCCGAAGCGGCGCAACCGGCCAAACCCGGACTGGTGGAAGGCTTCCTCGGCGGACTGTTCGGCGGGCGGAAAAAGGCCAACCAAGGGCTGGGCTACAACGTTGCCGACAGCATCGGCAGCTAAATCAACCGCCAAGTCACCAACGCCATTTCGCGCAGTGTGATGGGCGTAATCAAAAACATGTTGAAATAAACGGCAGGCCGTCTGAAAACCCGTTTCACCGGTTTTCAGACGGCCTCAAAATGGAAAAAATATGAGAAACGACGACTTCAACACCCTCTTCGACGGCGAAGACTTCCAAAAATGCTGGCACTGATGAGCGAGGAAGAACGTGCCGAATTCAAACGAGAATCGCAGCAACTGTTTGCCGAAGTATCCGAAATGTTTGCCGCCTTCGACAACCGCACCATCCATGAAAAACTGACTGCCGCCGTCTTGGCGCGCAAACGCCCGACGAAGAGCTGGTACTGACCGTGTTCGACACCCTGGCCGTACAAGCACCCGAAGGCATGGGCGAAGAAGCATACCTGCAAACGCTCTCCCCCGCCCGCCGCGCCGTTTACGCGCTGTACATCCTAGCCGGAGAAGTGGACAACGGCGGTTTCAACCAATATTACTACAACACCGGCGCCGAAGCCGCCGCCTACCTGCCCGAAGCCTGCGAACTCGTCGGCGCGCCCAAATATGCCGACCTCGTACGCCGCGCCAACGCCTGTTACGAACGCGAAAAACTGGCCGACCGCCAAGACGGTTCGCTGGAAGGTTTCTGCGCCTCGTATGAAAAAACAACCCGCCTCGAAGCCTACGACGACGAATTCCCTACCTGCTGGAAAAACTGCCAACCTCTGGACGGCCTGCTGGTACGTTTCATCCGCGAAAATCCCGAAGCGTTTACCGACTGACGAAAAACGCCGCCCAAGGCCGGAGTTTTGCAGAACGTACCCCTCCGCATTTTTTCAGACGGCCTTTTGCAGCAAGAGGCCGTCTGAAAACACAACCGCCCAACCCAACCGAGGAAAAAATCCCCATGCCGCACCATTTGGTTTTTACAGCGTCCCGACATCGGGCGTTGCGACCTGTCCTTTCTCCCCTTTGCCGACAAGGCCGTCTGAAAACGGAAACGGCAGCATCCTGCGCTTTGAAGTACCGGAAAACTTCGCCCTGCCGCCCGAAGCCGCCGCCGAACTGGACAAGCTGAAAATCGACCACGCCGTACTGCCCGCCATCCCGTTCTCCGACCTCGGACTGATTGTCAGCGACATGGACTCGACACTGATTACCATAGAATGCGTGGACGAAATTGCCGCCGGAGTCGGACTGAAAGAACAAGTGGCGGCGATTACCGAACAATCCATGCGCGGCGAATTGGACTTCGAACAATCACTGCGCAAACGCGTCGGCCTGTTGGCCGGATTGCCGGAAAAGCGTGCTGCAAAGAAGTGTACGACCAAGTGCTGAAACTGTCGCCCGGCGCGGAATACCTCTTGAGCGAATGCAAAACACGGCGTGAAATTCATGCTGGTATCGGGCGGCTTCACCTTTTTCACCGACCGCCTGCAAACCCGCCTCGACCTCGACTACACCCATGCCAACCTGCTCGACACCGACGACGGTCGCCTGACAGGCCGTCTGAACGGCCGCATCATCGACGCACAAGCCAAAGCCGACCTGCTGCGCGAATACCGCGCCAAACTCGGTTTGCACCACGGGCAGGTTTCTGGCCGTGGGCGACGGAGCCAACGACATCCCCATGCTGACAGAAGCAGGGGTTCGGCATCGCCTACCATGCCAAAGCTCCAAAGCCCGGCAGGCTGCCGACATATGCATCAACCACAACGGCCTGGAAGCCATACGCGGCTGTTTTTATAGAGGATTCCGTTCAAACCGAAGCGGGAGAACACACCCTTGCCCGCCGGAACGGAAACCGGCATATCAGGCCGCACCCCAAACCTCTTCCCGCCTGCCGCCTTTCGGCAGGCGGGGGATTTCAGTATAATCTCCGCTTTTTGCCGACGGGGGCTTGTTTTCCCCTTAAGCGGCACTATTTAGCGAAAATCCGATTTCGAGCCTGAAAGCCGAAGTGCTATTGCAGGCTGTTTCAAACGGCGGGAGCGCACCACACGCTGCAAGACAGGGCAGAATTCCGAATATCCGTCCGCCCGCCGCATTATCCGAAAATACCGAGACCACAATGAGTAATCCGCAAGACTACGAAGAACAAGAAGACGACAACCGCCCGCTGACCGCAGAGGAACAGCGCGCCCGCCTGCGCCAGCTGATTCTGCAGGGCAAAGACCGCGGCTACATCACTTACGCCGAAATCAACGATGCCCTGCCGGACGACATGTCCGACGCCGAACAGATTGACAACATCGTCAACATGATTCAGGGTTTGGGTATTCAAGTAACCGAAGAAGCCCCCGATGCCGACAGCCTGCTGATGAACGACAGCGGCACCGGCATGACCGACGACGACGCGGTAGAAGAAGCGGAGGCCGCCCTTCCAACGCCGACTCGAATTCAGCCGCACCACTGACCCCGTGCGCATGTATATGCGCGAAATGGGGCAGGTGGAACTCCTGACGCGCGAAGACGAAATCATCATCGCCAAAATCGAAAAACGCCCTGAAAACATGATTCAGGCCATTTCGGCCTGCCCGTCTCGATTGCGGAAATCCTCGAATTGATTGAAAAATCCGCAACGACGAAATCAAAGTAGACGAAGTGGTCGAAGCGATTATCGACCCGAACGAAGTGCTGCTTTAACGAACTGGGCCTGGGCCATTTGGAAACCGTACCGCCCGGCGCACGTCCCGGCGACAACGCCGAAGAAGAGTCCGAAGACGACGAAGATGAAGACGGCGAAGGCGATGCCGCCGATATGGGAAGCGTCAATCTGGAAGAATTGAAACGCGAAGTGCTGGAGCATTTTGCCGTTATCAAAGACAGCTACGGCCTGATGGTCGAGGCTTTGAATGCCAACGACAGCAACCATCCAGAATACCTGAAACACCGCGACGCGATTGCCCACAAACTGCTGGAAGTCCGCTTTGCCACCCGTCAGATTGAAAGTCTGAGCAGCAGCCTGCGGCAGAAAGTGAGACAACATCCGCAAACTGGAGCGCGAAATCCGCGACATCTGCCTCGACCGCGTCCAAATGGACCGCGACTACTTCATCAGCCAATTCCCTGCCGAACATCACCGATTTGACTTGGCTGGAAAACGAAATTGCCAAAACGCCGCGTATGGGGCGAACGCCTTGGAGCGTTTCAACACGCCATCCTGGAAAAACAGTCCGAAGTGGCGGAAATGGAAAAACGGCGCAGATTTCCATCGAAGAACTGAAGGAAATCAATAAAAACATGCAAAGCAGCGAACGGGAAACCGCGCGTGCGAAAGAGGAAATGATACAGGCCAACCTGCGCCTGGTGATTTCCATCGCCAAAAATACACCAACCGCGGCCTGCAGTTCCTTGATTTGATTCAGGAAGGCAACATCGGCCTGATGAAGGCGGTCGATAAATTCGAATACCGCCGCGGCTACAAATTCTCCACCTACGCGACATGGTGGATCCGTCAGGCAATCACCCGCCTCGATTGCCGACCAGGCGCGCACCATCCGCATCCCGGTTCACATGATTGAAACCATCAACAAAATGAACCGCATCTCCCGCCAATACCTGCAGGAAACCGGAGAAGACCCTGATTCCGCCAAACTGGCCGAGCTGATGGAAATGCCGGAAGACAAAATCCGCAAAATCATGAAAATCGCCAAAGAGCCGATTTCGATGGAAACCCCGATCGGCGACGACGACGATTCGCACCTGGGCGACTTCATCGAAGACGTGAACAACGTCGCACCGGCGGATGCGGCCACGTATTCCAGCCTGCGCGAAGTTACCGCCGACGTGCTGGAAAGCCTGACCCCGCGCGAAGCCAAGGTGCTGCGTATGCGTTTCGGCATCGACATGAACACCGACCACACGCTGGAAGAAGTCGGCAAAGCAGTTTGACGTAACCCGCGAACGTATCCGCCAAATCGAAGCTAAAGCCCTGCGCAAACTGCGTCATCCGACCCGTAGCGACAGATTGAAAAAGCTTCCTGGACAGCGAAGACAACAAATAGCTGTTTACTAGCAAGAGCCGTCTGAAAACCATTTTCAGACGGCCTCTTTACTCATCGGAACATCAAACACCATCCCAAACCCAAACACACAGCCGCAGTTTGTATGGCCAGCCATGGCATTGCTGTTCGGTTGAGCGTCGGACTGCCAACCGATCGCAAAACTGCAAACAAATCATCCTGACACAGAAACACTTTTTCAGACGGCCTCTTTGCCGCCACGGTACCGACTTTATCCTTACCCCTCCCTGCGATAGAGGCTTGGAATGGCGGCATCTGGTTGCGGCACAGTAAATTTCAAATAAAGGACGCACTATATCGTCAGATTTCCTCGCGCAGGCGGGAATCCGGCATTTGATTTTTGGAATGCTTGAGGCTGGTGCAAACCCAAATTTTTTGGATTACTGTCTTATTGGAAATGACGATGGTCAGGTATTTTTAAATGGGGCGGTTCCGATTGATCCCGACAGCCCAAACTATCCGCCGACGGAAGGAGTGCCCGCTTTTATCCCAAAAGGCGGCATATCGGTACGGTCTTGCAGATTGGTTTTTGAATCGCCATCCCTCACTGGCCGCGCAAAAACAGCGCGTCCAATTCTTTCAGCGTGAGTTTGACCCATGTGGGACGGCCGTGGTTGTAACTGATTGCTGCGCGGGGTTTGTTCCATATCGCGCAGGGAGGGCGTTCATTTCCGGCAGGGTGAGTTTCCGTCCGGCGCGTATCGAACCGTGGCAGGACATGGTGGCGAGGATGCGGTTTTCCGCGCTTCCACCGCCTGCGACGCGCCGACTTCGGCAAATTCGCGCAACATATCCCGCGCCAGTTGTTCCACGTCGGACTTTGCCCAGCATTTGCGGTACGGCGCGCACGGCGATGCGGTTTTCACCGATGGGCGAGAGGTCCAGGCCGAAACGGCGTAGTTCGTCGCCGAAATCGGCCAGGGCGGCCATTTTCGCCGTGCCCTGCGGCAAAGGTAACGGGGATGAGCAGCGACTGAGCCGTTCAGACGGCCTTGTTCGCCGCGCTGGCGTTTCATTTTTCGTAGTTCACGCGTTCGGCGGCGGCGTGCATGTCCACCAAAAGCAGGCTGTCTTCCGCTTGGGCAAGGATGTAGATGCCGAGCAGTTGGGCGATGGCGAAGCCCAGCGGGTAGGCGTTTCCGCCGCCTCGCCGTGCGCTTTCGTCCCGGCCGTCTGAAACGGCGGTTTGCGCGACTGCGCTGCCGAAGCGTTCGTGTTCGAGCTGTGCCAGTTCGTCGTCGCGCCGGTAGAGTTCGGCATAGGTGTCGATGGCGCGGCGGTTTTCGTTCAGGCTAAAGCTGCGCTGTTGCGGCACCCGGGCGGCAGAATAGGAAACGGGGGCGGTTTTGCCTGCTTGGAGGCCGTCTGAAAAACGGCGCATGGCTGCCGCCGTGGTTTTCAGACGGCCTTTCTTCGGCCAAACCCCATCATTTTGTGCAGCACTTCGCCCGCATTGCCGACGCTTCCGTCCGGTCGGCGCGTGCCGGCCAATGCTTTGTCGAGGGTGTGGAAAACGAGTTGGTGTACGGCCTGGCTGTCGCGGAAAGCAGATTTCGGTTTTGGTGGGATGGACGTTCACGTCCACGGCTTCGGGCGGCAGTTCGAGAAAGAGGACGAAGGCGGGCGCGAGGGCTTGGTGGAGCACGTCGCGGTAGGCCTGCTTGACGGCGTGCAGCATGACTTTTGTCGCGCACGAAGCGGCGGTTGACGAAGCAATATTGTTGGCCGGTTTTGCCTTTGGCGAAGGTGGGTTTGGCAATCAGGCCGTAGAGCCGCATGCCGCCGCCCCCGCCTTCCACGGGCAATGAGGCCGTCTGAAAATCGCTGCCGAGTATAGCGGCCACGCGTTCTTCGAGGCTTTGCGGCGGGTATTTGAAAACGGGTTTGCCGTCGCGTTTGAGGCTGAAGGCGGTTTCAGGATGGGCGAGCGCGAGGCGTTCGAGCATGGTGGCGCAGTGGGCGTATTCGGTGTTTTCGGATTTGAGGAATTTGCGCCGTGCGGGGGTGTTGAAAAACAGGTCGGCCACTTCCACGGTGGTGCCTCAGGGATGGGCGGCGGCGGCAACGGGCGACAGGATGCCGTCTTCGGCGCGGATTTCGTGGCCGTGCGCGCTGCCGGGAGTGCGGCTGGTGAGGGTAAGCCGGCTGACGGAGGCGATGCTGGCCAGCCCTTCGCCGCGGAAACCCATGCTGGAAACGTGTTCCAAATCGGTCAGGGCTGGCGATTTTGCTGGTGGCGTGCCGGGAGAGCGCGAGCGGCAGGTCGTCTGCATGGATGCCGCCTCCGTTGTCGCGCACGAGCAGGCGTTTGATGCCGCCGCCGTCCAGTTCCACCTCGATTTCAGGCCGCCCCCGCGTCTATGCTGTTTTTCGACGATTTCCTTTCAGGGGCATTGGCGGGGCGTTCCACCACCTCTCCGGCGGCGATTTGGTTGACTAAAATGGTCGGGCAGTGCGGCGATACGGGGCATGGCTTCGGACCTCGTTTGAGGCTGTCTGTAAATGAGGCGGGCAGTATAACAGGCCGTCTGAAATTTGTTTTTCAGACGGCCTGCGCTTGTCGGCGTTTGATTATTTGGTACCGAAGATTTTATCGCCCGCGTCGCCCAAGCCCGGGATGATGTAGCCGTTTTTCATTCAAATGGCTGTCGAGTGCGGCGGTGTAATTTTTCACGTCGGGATGCGCCTCGCTCACCCGTTTCACGCCTTCAGGGCGCAGCCACCAGCACCAAGGCCTTGATGTTGGTGCAGCCTTTGCTTTTCAGCAGGTCGATGGTGGCGACCATCGAGCCGCCCGTGGCCAGCATCGGGTCGATGATGAGCGCCGGACGCTGGTCCATTTTGCTGACGAATTTTTCAAAAATACGACACCGGTTCGAGTGTTTCCTCGTGCGCTGCAGGCCGACCACGCTGATTTTTCGCCGTCGGAATCAAATCCAGCACGCCGTCGAGCATGCCCAAACCGGCACGCAGGATGGGGACGACGGTCAGGGTTTTGCCTTTGATGCGTTCGCCTTCCATTCTCGCCGCACCAGCCCGCGAAAGAAAAGGTTTCAGTTTTCGAAAATCGCGGCTGGCTTCATATGCCAGCAGCCGCGCCAGTTCGTTGGTGAGCGTGCGGAATTTGTAGAGTGCTACATCGGCTTCGCGCATCAGGGCGAGTTTGTGTTTGACTAAGGGGTGGTCGATGATATGGGAGGTTCACGGGAAATATCTCTGCTTTTTTCAGACGGCCGCATTATAGGGCGAACCATGAATTTCTGTCTTGACGGAAATAATAGCAAATAACCATAATAAGCCGTATGAAACTGAATCCGACCACCAAAAAATTCGTGCCCACTGGGGCGAAATGGGCTCGAAATGGGGCGTAAACCGCACGGTGGCGCAAATCCACGCGGCTGCTACTATCATCGGCAAACCGATGAATGCCGAAGAAATCAGCGAAACGCTGACCGTGGCGCGTTCCAACGTCAGCAACAGCATCCGCGAGCTGCAAAGGCTTGAAAACTGGTCAAACCGTGCACCAGCTCGGCGACTCGGCGCGATTATTTCACCACCTCCGACGATGTTTTGGGTATTGGTGAAAACCATCGTCGAACAACGCCAACAGCGCGAAATCGAGCCGACGCTGCACTTTCTCAACGAACTGATTGCCACGCCCGAATTCGAACAGGAAAACGAACAGGTGCAAAAACGCATCCGCGACACGCAGCAGTTTATGGACATTGCCACCAGGCTGGACGAAGGAAATGCTCAAACTGCCCACCGGGCACACTGGCGCAGGTTTTGAAAACTCGGCACCAAAAATCCAGCGTTTCCTGACCGGCGGCAAAAAGACTGAATCCGCCGCACAATATCCGAAAAAGCCGCACAGGCCGTCTGAAAAACAGGCTTTCAGACGGCCTTTCCCTGTCTTTTTGACTGCCGGATGGCATATAATCCGCCCACTCGAAACACTCTGCGGAAAACTATGGAAAAACGGTGCACTAACCCCATGCGCCGCCGTCTGATATCAGCCGGCGGCGCGCTGCTTTTTGTCTTCCCGCCCGATCTTGGCCGGAGCGCAGCGCGAAGAAACCCTGTCGGACGACGTGGCCTCCGTCATGCGGACGTCGGTAAACAACGTCAACCCCGCCCGTTTGGTTTTCACCAACCCGCGCGACGGCGAACGCTGGCTGCGCGACATGTCCGCACGGCTCAGCCGTTTTGTGCCCGACGAACCGCCGCGCCGCCGCCTGCTCTCATCAATATCCAATACGAAACCACCCGCGCAGGCCTCGATACCCAGCTGATACTCGGCCTGATCGAAGTGAAAGCGCGTTCCGCCAATACGCCATCAGCAACGTCGGTGCAAAAGGCCTGATGCAGGTCATGCCGTTCTGGCAGCGCTACATCGGCAAACCCGACCACAACCTGTTCGACATCCGCACCAACCTGCGCTACGGCTGCACCATCCTGCGACACTACCTTAATGTCGAAAACGGCAACATCGTCCGCGCCCTCGCCCGCTTCAACGGCAGCCCTCGGCAGCAACAAATACCCCAACGCCGTCATCGGTGCCTGGCGCAACCGTTGGCAATGGAATTAACCAACCCTGTTCTCATTTTTAAGGATAAACCATGCAAAGCCCAACAGAACGATTATCGACATCACGCACCGTCAAACAACGGACAATACTACCAACAGCAGCCCCAACCGGTACTAAGGCACCAATGCCTTGGCCATCTCAGCCTGGTTTGCGGCATCATCGGCTGGATAATCCCGATACTCTTCGCCCTGCTGGCCATTATTTTTTCGGCCACGTCGCCCGCAGTCAGATTAAAACGCAACGGCCAGGGCGGTGCAGGGTTTGGCCCTGGCCGGCCTGATTTTGGGGTATATCCAGTCTCGTCATCATGTCTCTCGGCCTGCTTGCCGCCATTATCCCTGCCCGCCTACCAAGACTACGTTATCCGTTCCAAATGGGTGGAAGCCGACGTTTATCTGGTGCAGGCGCGCGACAAACTGGTCAAACGCATCGCCGCCGATAAAGGCAACGCCGCCATCATCAACATTCCTGCCGAAGAAATGAACATTCCCGGCATGGAAAAGCACTGGAACGAATTTACGGTGGAGAACGGCGTACTGCATGCCCAGCTCAATCCGAAAAGCCAACTGTACCCTTTGATTAAAAGCACAAACTTGAGCGTTACACCGCAAGTAATGAAAAGACAGCATCGTTTGGGAGTGCCAATTCGAACAACGGATGAGACAAAGCCAGATGCCGAAATCATGCACAACCGACGGCAACATCACCTCTTTGTAAGCCGTCTGAAAACACTATTTCCGGCAACACAACTCAGCCGTAAAAGGGCCGTCTGAAAGCTTTCAGACGGCCTTTTCACATCCTGCCCAAATCTATGACAAACCGGGCATCCTTCCCGGATTCAGAATATTGTGCGGATCAAACAATTTTTTCAGCCGACGCTGGATACGAAGCACATTTTCCCTGCGGCAGGGTAAACGCGGTTTCGCCGGCCCGCAGCGCACCCCGGAACAATGTGGCATGCCCCGCCGGCTTCGAGATGCGGCGGCACGGATTTCGTCTGCGGGCAGGCCGGTTTGGTACCAACGCAGGCCGCCGCCCCATTCCATACAAAATGTTCCGTCCAATTCCAACTCAGGCGCGGTATCGGGCACGGATACGCGCCACAACCGTACATCTTCGTTTTCAGACGGCCTGAAGGCAGGCAGGGAGCTGCTCGCGCACCGCCAGCCACAAATCGGCATTTATCCGCCTGTCCAAACGTTCCCCACCCAGGCGGATTGCTGCCGCCTCTACACCCGCCGCACTGCCGCCGAGACGGACGAACAGCACCGTTGTCCCAAAAACCGGCCGTCAGCGGCAGCGGCTGCCCCATCCAAGCGTGAAGCATCCCTGCAGGGGCGGCGGCGGCGAACATCTCAAAACTGCAAAGTGATTTCACGTTCGGGCGCGGGCAGCACTTTTTAGCGACACCTCCGCCAACACCCCCAAAGTCCCCATCGCTCCGGCCATGGTTTTCATGGATGTCGTAACCGGCGACGTTTTCTCACCACCCGAGCCGAAAATCAAGCACTGGCGCAGCCGTCTATCAAACGGCAGCGAGGACGAAATCGCGTACTCGCGCCGAAAATGCGCCCGCCCGGGACCGGCCAAACCGCAGGCCACCGCGCCGCTCAGGTTGCACCCGCACCGAAATGCGGCGGCTCAAACGGCAGGATTTGGCGGCGTTCGGCCAGCCAGCTTCGATTTCCGACCAGAGGCGTGCCCGCTTTTGGCGGTGATGACCAACTCGTCGGGATCGTAGGCAGTGATGCCGCTGTGGATGCGGGTATCGAGGATGGCGGCCGGACGCACAGGTTCGCCGTAAAAATCCTTGCTGCCGCCGCCCCGCACGGTCAGCGCCGTATCCCTCGTCGGCCGCCCTGTCGGATTTGTTGCCGCAAATATTGCAATGAAGTATCCATATCCTGCTTTCAGACGGCCTTTGGCCTGTATTTTTTCAGACGGCCCTAGGGCTGTTCGGTCTTTTGATATGCCGATAGTGTGTTTGACGTGCCGCATCGGCCGGGTTTCGCCCATCTGATAAAAAGCCGACTCCTGCAACGGCGGGCGGAAAGATTATTGATGCACACGTGCGTAAGACGTGAAAAGAAAGGGCGGCCGGTTCGGGCTGAAGACAGAAACAACGGCTATGCCATCTAAAGGCAGTTTGTTCGCACGATGGCGAACCGGTGATTAAAACAGATGCGTAATCAGGTTAAGGCTGCTAGGAAAATGGCGGTAGGGGAGAAGCCGTTTTCAGACGGCTCTCTATCTGCTTCTCGGCCTTCCCCGCCTTATCCGTCCAAATGGCTGCTGTCGCGTGCCAGCACGGTGCGTTTGCCGCCCGCATCGGCGGCGGAAATGATGCCGTCGGCCTCCATTTGTTCGATCAGGTTGGCGGCGCGGTTGTAGCCGATTTTCAGGTAACGCTGCACCGAGGAATGGTGGCTTTTGTTGGTTTTAATCACGCAGGACGACGGCTTCGTCGTACAGCGGGATCGCTGCCGCCTTCGTTGCTGCGGCCTTCGCTGGCATTGCTGAAGATGTCGTCGCCGCCGACGCCGCCGGTGAGCAGGTCTTCGACGTAATCGGGTTCGCCGAACTGTTTGAGGTATTCCACCACGCCGTGCACTTCTTCGTCGGAAGCGAACGCGCCGTGTACGCGCTGCGGATAGCCGGTGCCCGGCGGCAGGAACAGCATGTCGCCCTGACCGAGCAGGTTTTCCGCACCCATTTGGTCGAGGATGGTGCGGCTGTCGATTTTGCTCGACACTTGGAAGGCGATGCGGGTCGGAATATTGGCTTTAATCAGGCCGGTAATCACGTCCACGCTCGGCCGCTGGGTGCCAAAATCAGGTGGATGCCCGCCGCGCGCGCCTTCTGTGTGATGCGGGCGATCAGTTCTTCGATTTTTGCCCGCCGTCATCATCAGGTCGGCAAACTCTGTCCACCACCACGACGATAAACGGCAGTTTTTCCAACGGTTCGGGATTGTCGGGCGTGAGGCTGAAGGGGTTGCCGATTTTGCGGCCGTATGCGGCCTCTTCGCGTATTTTCTGGTTGTAGCCCGCGAGGTTGCGTACGCCCAAATGGCTCATCAGGCGGTAGCGTTTTTTTCCATTTCGTTCACACACCAGGTCAGCGCGTTGGCGGCCAGGCGCATGTCGGTTACCACCGGGCGCGAGCAGGTGCGGGATGCCTCGTAAATGCTCAGTTCCAGCATTTTCGGGTCGATCATAATCATGCGCACGTCGTCGGGCGTGCCTTGAACAGCATGGACAGAATCATGGCGTTCACGCCCACGGATTTGCCCGAACCGGTCGTGCCCGGCCACCAGGAGGTGCGGCGCGCGGGCAAGGTCGGTGACGACGGGCTGGCCGGTGATGTCCCTGCCCCAGCGCGAGCGTGAGCTTTGAGGGCGATTCGGCGAACGCGGGCGAATCGAAAAATCTTCGCTCAGGCGTATCATCTGGCGTTTCGGGATTGGGCAGTTCCAAGCCCATGCAGGTTTTGCCGGGGATGGTTTCCACCACGCGGATGGAGGCGACGCCCGAGCGAGCGGGCAGGTCTTTTTCCAAATTCAACACGGCATTGCCGCGCACGCCGACATCGGGTTCGATTTTCGTAGCGGGTAATGACCGGCCCGGCATACGCTTCCAACACTTTGACTTTTCGACCTTGAACTCGGCCAGTTTTTCTTCGATGGTGATGCTGTTTTTCCAGCAATGCTTCTCACCTGCGTCGCATCGGGATTGTAGCTGGCGGGTTTCAGCAGGTTGAGGCTGGCAGCGGGTAGAGGCCGTCTGAAAACGGCGCGGGTTCGGAAAAACCGGCTTTCGCTGCCATATACCAGATCACCGCTTTCTCAGACGGTTCGTCATGTTCAGACGGCCTGTCGGCATAGCCGCCGTATTCCGCTTTGTTCGGGTTCGGACGGCGCGAATACGTCGTCCAGCCATTCCTGCGCGTCCGCCGCATCGGAATAAATGCCGCCTGCCGTTTCTTCGCCGGCAAACGGATACTCAGCCGCCCCACCTTCATCCCACGGCTGGATCATTTCGGCTGAAAACGCCACTGATGCAGGCGGCGGAACATCCACGCTCAGCGGCGGTGTCGGCGGCACGTACCGGCGGTTCGACCACTGTAGCATCGGGCGGCGGCACTTCAGCCGGTTTGCTGTACGGATAAGGGGCGAAACGGTTGGCCAGGGCACTGTCTGCACGAAGCGGCTTGACGGCGGGTTTCGGCTTGACCACTTCTCCGCCGTAATTGGAAATCCGCGCGGAAGCAGGCAGGATGCTGGCATTGTCCACCGTGCTGATGCGGCGCAGGCGGCGGGACGGGCGTTCCGTCCGGGCCAGGTTGAGATGACTTCGTCGGCAGGGAATGATGCGCGGGGCAATGTCGCTGCGGCGCGCACTCTGCCGCTGCCGTGCCATACGCCGCATCATCAGATTGGCGCGAATGTCGCTTCTCTATCGTTTCGGGCGCGTTGAAGGCTTTTTCAGACGGCCTTACTGCCTCTTGTACGGCGGGTTTCGCGGCAGGGGCGTTAAAATTTTGGTTTTCCCGTTCGAGGCGGCGTTGTGCCGCGCGTTCTTCCACGCGCAAAAACGGAAGGGTCGCTGTAACTGATGACGGGCAGGCCGGCAGCCGGTGTATGCGGCGGCCTGCCGCCGAACCGTTGCTCTTCATAACTGCCGGGGCGGGGTTTGATTTCATGGGCACGGCTGCCTGCCGCCAAGGTTGCGGGTGGCATCGGCCAAAGTGATGATTTCCGCATCGGGCGGCGGGACGTGTTCTGTCACTGGGGCTGAATTTTTCGATTAGGGCGGCAGCGGGCTCGCGGCGGAAAACGCCCGACTTCGGCTTCGGTAATCACTTCCGCATCGGCAGCCGGTTTGGACGGCGGCCCTTCCATTTCGGCCGCTTCATCCGCCGGGGTCGCCGCGGTGGGTGTATTCGAACTCCTCCGCCATGATTTCCTGCACGCTCTGCGTTTGAAATGGCCGATTTCGTCGGCGGTAATCACTTCGGCATCAGGCGGCGGTGCGGTTTTTGCGCACCTCGGCATCCGGCTCGGATTCGATTCGGCGTTTTCGATATCCGTTTCGGCATCCGCCGCATCATCCGCTGCTGCGGAATACACGCGAACGGCCTCGGCGCGGCGGCTGCAACGCCGCTTCCTGTTCCGCTTCGGATTCTGCCTCGGGCGTTTGAACCGTTTCCGCAGTTTCCGCTTGCGAGGCCGTCTGAACATTTTTCTTCGGCAGGCGGATTTTTGCCGCTTCCGCCTCTTCCGCCTCCTGCGGCTGCGAAGCGGCAAAAATCGGCAGGTCGTGAAATGTTCGGTCTGCGGCGAACCTGCCGCATCGGCGGCATTCAGTTTGCGGTAGCGTTTGGGCGCGACTTCGCGCAGCTTTTCCACCGTGCGCTCGTAAACGGCACGGCTTTTCGTCGGCATCGCGCCTGTTGTGCCGGCTGTTGTTCAGGTTCGGCTTGGCACCGTAAACGGCTTTTGGCCTCACCGCCGCTTTTCCAGTGGCGGGGCGTTTTCGTGACGGTTGAAAATAGCGCAGTTCGCGCTGCCATTGGCGGTCGAGATAAAACCGCCAGCCGACCAAGGCGGCTACGGCAATCAATCAACAAAATGCTGACGATAATCCAAAAACATAATTCCGGACGGCTTTCCGTAAGAATGCGTAAAGCCGACATTTTAGCGTGTTTCGACGGCAACAGAAACTTTCCGCCGTTTGCCATATAATGTGCGGCTTTCGTCTGAAACTTATTGCCGGATTATGGATTTTTCACCGCATGGTTTGAAACGCCGTGGCTCTACGCCGCCTATATCGTTTTGCCCGCCTGCCTGCTGTGTGCGCCAAACCCGCACTGAAGGCATGGCGGCAAAATCCGCAGGCGTTCGGTGTTTTGCTGTGTTTTTTCGCCGTCTTTTGGTCATTGGGGGCAGGCTTGGACGGCGGACAGCTCGGCGGTTTGCGCTACCACCTGCTCGGCGTGGCACTGGGCAGCCTGATGATAGGTTCGGCAGCGGCATTCTGGCTGGCCGCCCTGTTTATGCTGCCGCATATGCTGCTGACGGTCGGCGCGCAGAATCTGCAGCCGCCCCGCTCAATGTCCTCGCCGTCACCCTGCCCGCATTGGCGGTGGCGGAATTGCTGCGTTACGCCGTACGCCGTTTCCTTCCGCCCAATCTGTTCCTGTATATCTTTATCAACGGTTTCTTTTGCGCCGCCGCAGGCATGATGGCCACCGGCGCGGCAATTTACCGCCCTGCTCTCGCAAAGCACCGTCTTTGCCGCCGTGGATTTATGGCAGCAGGCTTTCCCCCGTTTTCTTCCTCATCAGCTGGGAGAAGCCTTCCTGACCGGCATGTTTACCGCCATTTTTCGTCGCCCTCAAACCCCAATTCCTGCTGACTTTCGACGACGATTTCTACTTTGAGCCGTCCAAAACACCATTTGGCCGTCTGAATCATGAAACTTCCCTTTTTCGCCTCATTGTCGGCAGTAGTTTGCGGCGCGGCATTCGGTGCCGCCGTCACGCTGGCTGCTCGCCCTCTGGCTCGACACGCCCGACCAGCCGTTTTCCCGCGCCACACTGTCGGCCAACTGACAGGCGCGCTGCTTATCGGTTTGGCGGTCGGCTTTGGCCGACAGCCCTGCCGGACCTGCCGCCGTATTGGAAATTGTGGCTGATAACCGGCCTGCTCGGCAGCCTGACCACTTTTTCCGGTTTTTCACTCGAAATCGTTGCCATGCTGCAACAACAACGCTATTCCGCCGCCGTACTGACCATCCTGCTGCACCTCGGCGGCTCTGTTGCTTCACTGCAGGGCGGGCTGTTCCTCGTCCGCCTGCTCCACCACCAGCCGTCTGAAAAACAACCCCTTGCCCGCACTCCGCATTTTGCGCTTGCATTACGAAGCATTTGCATTTATATTTGCGAACACTATTGAATCCTATTTAACAAACCTCTCGGGAAGGAATTACGATCATGTTTGTATGCATCTGCAACGCGATTACCGATCACCAAATCAAAAGAAACCGTATCGGCCGGCGCTTCCACCTTGAGCGACCTGCAGGCACAGCTGGGCGTTGCCACATGCTGCGGCTGCTGCAAAGATTTGGCCCCTCCTTCCTGACTGCCGGCAACAATCAGCAAAACAGCTCCGCAACCGCCGGCATCAACATCGGCAACTCAACATCACGATATCTCAGGGCCGTCTGAAAAACCACAAAATCGTTTTCAGACGGCCTTTTCATGCTTTCAGACGGCCACTGTTGCAAAAACGGGCGCGGCTATATAATGCGCCCGTCCGAACAGCACCCTCCCGCACATGATCTATCCCTCGCATCAATCCGACTGGCAACAGCTTGCCGCCCACTGGCGGCAGCTGCCCCCACGCCCTGCTCTTTTTCCGGCAGGGAAAATACCGGCAAAACCGCCTTCGCCCGCCACTTTGGCCGTTACACTGCTGTGCGAACAAGCAACGGCAGACCGCCAACCCTGCGGGCAATGCCCCTCCTGCCACCTGTTCGCCCAAAACAGCCACCCCTGACTTCTACGAACTCACCCCTGAAATACCCGAAGGCGAAACCGTCGGCCGCAAACTGCCGCAAATCAAAATCGATGCCGTACGCGGCCCTGATCGAACACATCCAACTGACCTCCGTGCGCGGCGGCAAACGCGTCGTCCTCATCCATCCGGCCGAAAAGCATGAACACCCAGGCAGCCAACGGCCTGCTGAAAAATACTGGAAGAACCGCCCGCCGATGTCGCCTTCCTGCTGGTTTCCCACGACCGCGACCGCCTGCTGCCCACCATCAAAAAGCCGCTGCCGCCAAATGGTGCTTTCCGCCCCCGACCGGCAAACCGCACTGGAACACGTCCGCCAACAACACCCGGCCCACGCCGAAGAACTGCTGGCCTTCCACAGCGGCGCGCCGCTCTTTTGACGAAGACCCGGCCAAACCGCCCTGCGCGGGGAACTGCTGCAACTTTTTGGCCGCCCCCGCCTGCTGGCCGTACTCGACTACGCCGCCGCTTTTCGACAAACAAAAACAGCCGCTGGCCGTTTTTCTCGACTGGCTGCAAAAATGGCTGCTCGACATCGGATTGGCACAACAAAACATGCCGCCGCTCTACTATCCCGCCAGCCGCGAACAATCGGCCGCAGTCGCCGGACGCACCACACCGGCCGCCCTATTCCGGCTAAACCACCGTCTGAACGAACTCATCCCTTACGGCCGCCACATTATGTTAAATGCAACTCGAATACCTGCTCACCGAATACCTGCACTTCTGGCAGAACAAATAGGAAACCAACATATGTCTTCAGCCATTGATTACGACTTCAACAAACCCGACGACATCCTGATTCCGGCAAAAATGATGAACTCCACATCCCCTGACCGGCAATCGCTTTACTAACTGTTACATGCCCTTCTCGAACACGGCGGCTCTTCATTGCCACCAACGACAAATTCTCTCTCGGAGACGAAGTCCTGTTGGCGCTTCTTGGGCAACAGCCAAGATTCGCGCACCAACGTCGCCTCGATTAACTTCGCAATATCCACCGCCGTGCGGCCCAGGCATAGGCGTGGCATTCGGCAAAGACGAAATCTGCATTAACATCAAAAACATGATTGAAAAACAACTGGGCACCGCCCTCAAAAAGCGAGCGCGCCACATTCACATCTTTAATCGACTGGTATGAGGCCGTCTGAAAACTGTTTTTCAGACGGCCTCACCCCTTACAAAAACCACACACATGCAACTGATAGACTCACACTGCCACCTCAACTTCGACGGCCTGGCTGACCGCCTGCCCGAAGTATTCGCCAACATGGCCGCCAACCAGGTTTCGCACGCCCTCGCCGTCAGCGTCAGCAGGCAAAGCTTCGACCAAGTTTTGGCCATCGCCGAACAACACGCGCATATCTACGCCAGCGTCGGCATCCACCCCGACGACCCTGAAGCGGAAGAATTCGGCACGGACGAACTCACGGCACACGCCTGCCATCCCCAAAGTCGTCGCCATCGGCGAAACCGGCCTCGACTACCACTGGTGCAAAGGCGATTTGGCCTGGCAGCACCGCCGCTTCGCCAACCACATCCTCGCCGCCAACGAAAGCGGCCTGCCGCTCATCGTCCACACCCGCGACGCGGCCGACGACACCATGCGGATGTTGCGCGAACACCGCGCGCACGGCGGCGTCATCCACTGTTTCACCGAAGACGTGCGCGTGGCCAAACTGGCCTTGGATTTGGGCTTCTACATCTCCTTCTCCGGCATCGTTACCTTCAAAAACGCCCAAAGCATTCAGGAAGCCGCACAATACGTCCCTGCTCGACAGAATGCTGGTGGAAACCGACGCCCCTTCCTCGCCCCCGTTCCCAAACGCGGCAAACTGAACGAACCGCCTACGTCCGCCATACAGCAGAATTTGTCGCCCAACTGCGCGGCGCACAGCTTTGAAAAACATCGCCGCCGCCACCACCGACAATTTCTTCAAACTATTCGACAAAAACTCCCCGCCCGCACAACCGGCAGTCGAACAGAATCAGAGGCCGTCTGAAACTTTCAGACGGCTCTCTTGATTCAAGCGAAGCGGTAATGGAAAAACGACTACCGGCAATCCGTTGTGAAGCCAAAAACACCGCATCCATGCCGTCCGACTACCCTGCCAATCCGCCGCCGCAGCCATTGTCCCGCATTGCCAAACCTACTTTCGGCTGACTGCCTCCGCCGGCTTTTGGCATCCCAATAGTCGGCCTGCCGTTTATTCTCGGGCGTTTGTTCCGCAGAGAACTCGTAATATCGCCACTGCCGTTCGGCGGCGGTCGTCGCCGTTTTCCGCCTTTCTCCCGCAGCAGGTCGATTTGCTGCGTCGGAGATGGTAGATACTGCCGGTGGACACGGGCATCGGGATCGTAGCGTTCTTCGTCCAATACTTGTTGCAGGCGGGGCGGGAGGGTGATGCCCCGCCGTTTCAGTTCATATGCCCACGCGGCGGCATCGTGATAACGGTAGGCGGCCAGGTGTCCTTCGGCATAGGTCAACAATTCTTCATTGGTCGGCACGGCATCGGAAGCCGTTGTCGGATGTTCTTGGGAAGCGGGTCGGTTATCGGGCATGGCGGGAATTTTTCCCGGCAGGAGGTAATGAGCAATAAGGCGGCAAAGATGGCCGGGCAGGCGTTTCATGGTTTTTCACCCGATAAAAAGGTTTGAAAAGACGGCAGGCGGAAAGGAAGCCGATAACGGAGGTCGTCTGAAAAATCAGTTTTCAGACGGCCTGCTTATCATTTACATCACATCCAACACATCAATACCCAGCAAAATCCAAGCCTTGTTTCAGCGTGTCGCCGGTGAGCTTTTCGCCAGTTGCAGGCGGCTGTTGCGGGTTGCGCCTCGGCTTTGAGTATCGGGCAGGCTTCGTAGAAGCGGCTGAACAGGGTGGCAATTTGCAAAGAGTAGGTTTGCCAGATAGTGCGGATACGCCGTGTCCGCCACGCTTTGCAGCACGTCTTCAAATTTCAGAAGCTCGGCGGCAAGCTGTTTTTCCAGCGGTTCGGTCAAAACGGTTGGCGCGGTCGCGTCCCATTCGCCTGCCTTTGCGGGAACACGCTTTGCACGCGGGTGTAGGCGTATTGCAGGTAGGGGGCGAGTGTTGCTTCAAACGAGAGCATGGCGTCCCAGTCGAACACATAATCGCTGGTGCGGTTTTTTTGCTCAAATCGGCGTATTTGACCGCGCCGATGCCGACGGTTTTGCTGATTTTCGCGGCTTCGTCCGCGCCCAATTCGGGGATTTTTCTTTTCACCAAAGCGGTGGCGCGCTCGACGGCTTCGGTCAGCAGGTCAACCAGTTTTCACGGTGTCGCCGCTGCGCGTTTTGAACGGTTTGCCGTCTTTGCCCATCATGGTGCCGAAGCCGATAAACTCGGCTTTTACATCTTCCGGCAGATAGCCTGCTTTGCGGGAAGTGGTAAAGAGTTGCTCAAAGTGCAGGGCTTGGCGGTGGTCGACGACGTACAGCAGGCGGTCGGCTTTCGAGACGACCCGATGCGGTAGCGCAGGCAAGCCAAATCGGTGGAGGCGTAGAGGAAGCCGCCGCCTTGTTTTTGCACGATAAAATGCGGCAGGTTCGCCTTCTTTGTTTTTTGAACTCGTCCAAGAACACGACTTTCGCGCCGTCGTCTTCGACTGCCAAACCTTTTTCGACCAAATCATCAACTACGGGTTGCAAATCATCGTTGTATGTCGATTCGCCTGCCACGTCTTCAGGGCGCAGCTTTCAAGCCCAGCGTGTCGTAAACGGCTTGGGCGTGCGAGAGCGAAATATCGACAAACTGTTTCCACAACGCCAACACGGTTTCATCGCCGCCTTGCAGCTTCACAACGTATTCGCGCGCGGTGTCGGCAAAGGCAGGATCTTCGTCAAAGCGCACTTTGGCAGCGCGGTAAAATTGCTCCAAATCCGCCAGCTCAAACGCTGCGTTGTCTTTTTGCTGCTCGACCAAATAAGCGACCAACATGCCGAACTGCGTACCCCAGTCGCCGACGTGGTTTTGGCGGATGACGGTGTTGCCCTATAAATTCCAACACGCGCGAAATGCTGTCGCCGATGATGCTGGAGCGCAGATGACCGACGTGCATTTCTTTTCGCCAGATTGGGCGAAGAATAGTCGATGACGACGGTTTGCGGTTTGTCGGTTTTGCGGATGCCCAAATGGCCGCTGTGCAGCGCGTGGGAAAGGTTTTGCGCCAAAAGTCGGCGCGCAGGCGCAGGTTGATGAAACCCGCCGGCTACTTCCGCGCTTAATCACATGATTGCCCGACAGTTTGTCGGCCACTTGTTGCGCCAGCTCGCGCGGATTGCGGTTGTGGCGTTTGGCGGCGGCCATCACGCCGTTGATTTGATAGTCGCCGTGCTCGGCGTTTTTGGTCGGCTGCAAAACACCGGGACTGGAAGCCAGCCCGCAGGCGGCAAAGGCGGCTTCACTTCGACGGCAACGGCTTGGGAGAGTTTCATAATGTTCGGCTTTCTTGTTTTGGAGGCCGTCTGAAAACGGTTTTCAGACGGCATCTTTATCGTAGGTATATAAAGAAGGAAACCCGCATTCTACCGCAGAGGCCGCATACGATAAACCGTTTTCCGCCGCTTTAGGCCGTCTGAAAAAGCGTTATACTGTCGGCCATCGATATGACATCATCAGGAGAGAAATGGATACTTTGGACGTTTTGGCGGTATTGCTGGCAGCGTTGCAGGACAACATTTGCGCCGCATTGGAAGCGGAGGAAAACGGCGCGGCATTCGTTGCCGACCATTGGCAGAGCTATTTTGGGCAGCGGCGAAAGCCGCGTATTGAAACAGGGGCGCGGTGTTCGAACAGGCGGGCGTGAATTTTTCGCATGTGAAAGGTGCGGCCATGCCCGCCGCCGCCACGGCGCACCGCCCCGAGCTAGCCGGAGCGGCACTTTAGCGATGGGCGTGTCGCTGGTCATCCATCCGCGCAACCCTTATGTGCCGACCAGCCACGCCAATGTGCGCTGTTTCATTGCCTATCCCAAAGATGCCGAGCCGGTGTGGTGGTTCGGCGGCGGCTCTGACCCTGACGCCGTTTTATCCCTTTCGACGAAGACATCGTGCACTGGCATCAAACGGCAAAAACTCTGTGCGACCGTTTTTCAGACGGCCTCACGACGAATATAAAGACTGGTGCGACCGCTATTTCTATCTCAAACACCGCGAAGAAAACGCGCGGGGTCGGCGGCTTGTTTTTCGACGATTTGAACCGCTGGGATTTCGCCACCCGCCTGAACTTTATCCGCGAAACGGGCGAAGCCTATATCGAAGCCTTCACCGCCCCATCGTCGCCCGTCGCAAAAACACGCCCTACGGCGAACGCGAACGGCAGTTCCAGCTTTACTCGCCGCGGCCGTTATGTCGAATTCAACCTGGTATTCGACCGCGGCACGCACTTCGGCCTGCAAAGCGGCGTACCGCACGGAAAGCATCCTGATGTCCATGCCGCCGCTGGTGCGCTTCGAATACTGCTACCGCCCCGAAGAAGGCAGCGACGAGGCGAGGCTGCAGGATTATCTGAAACCGCGCGACTGGCTGGGCAAATCAGAGAAAAGCTCTGAGCCGTTTAACAGGCAAAGCAATGCGCTTTGATATGCCGCCATCTCGGAGAACGGCATCCTTCCGGCAAAGGCTCCGCATCGGCGCGGCAAAGCGAAATCATCCGCTGCCCGGCTTCATGGCTGCTCCGGCGTTTTTCAGACGGCCTCACGGCGGATCAAAAGAAAAGGCAGGCCTTTGACAGGTCTGCCTTTTTCTTTGCGCCAAACCGGCTATGGTACCGCACCCTCGTCGTCAAACCCAGGCTCGGCTTCGATCTCGAACACCTTTGCCGTTCAGCTTCAACTGCCCTTGGGCAATTTCACCCGCGTGGCGACATTGTCGTCTTCAGTCAGATAACCGTTGTTCGGCCATCACATTGACCGTACTCTTTCACCATCAGGCGCAGGGTTTCGTTGATGTCTTCCATACTCGCCGTACCGGCTCGCCTCGTCTCGGATTGACGGTAAACAGGCTGCGCGCCTGGCTGACGGCCATGTCTTCAAGCCAGGCTCGCAGATCGAATTTGAAATCGGCACGGCTCAACATCAGGAGACATCGTCCAAATCGGCTTTGCTCAGGCCGTTGAAAGAAAGTTGGTCTGTCGGCATGGATTTTCCTCGGCAGGGTGAAATCGAATGCGCGACTTTTTGATAATCGGATTGCCGGTAAACAAACCCGAAGCCCTCGTTGCGCGCGGTATGGAGCAAGGCCTTTGAATTTCGTCCTCGCTCATGTTTTTCGAAGCGACTCGCCATCGTCCGCTTGATCGCCAACAGGATTTTTGCTTTCCAGATGTTCGGCCGCGACATCGATGTCCAGCGGGCCGTAGCTTTCGTCGCCGTAGGCCAGGCGGTCGAAACGGAAGCGGCCTTCGGTATTCGCCCAGCCGCCCTCTTCGTTCATGCGCGTGTCGAATTGCAGCTGCTGACGGTGATTTTAGACGGCGGCACGGTGCCGGTGGGGTTGATGAACGCGCCGATTTGCAAATCGGTTACCAAATTCACCACTCGTTCAATTTGATGTTGTAATCGATGCCTTCCTGCCATTGGAGCGACAGTTTGTCCAATTTGGAAAACTGCTGCCGCCGACGGCCAGCGTGCTCGGGCTGTCGTAGGTATCGCTGCCGATTTGCAGGTTTTCCATCCGGATGTCGCCCTTGTCGGCAAGCTTGATGTGCAGCAGCGGGGCTTGGTAATTGCTTTTTAAAGCCGGCCCATCCGGAGGTGTAGGAAGTTTCCGCTCAAGCCTTTTCCAATCCAGGGCGATGCCCGACAATTCCTCATAATCAAACGCGGGCACGGACAGGTTCAGATGGCCTCCGCCGCCCAAACCGATGGTATTGGTCAGCGTTACCGGCAGCTTGTTCGCCGAAAAGCGTTTCAACACTTTTCCTCGCCTCGCGTAGCGGAATTCGCTTTCAACCCGTGCGGCGGCAGGCTGCAGCCGTCGGCAAACGGGCCGTGTTTGACATGGTTGATGACGGTAACCGGCCCGGACAGCACGGTTTTCAGATTATCGGGCAGATAATTGCCCGCATTGTTCAGCAACGACGGCTTCAGCCTGACTTCCAAAGTTTCCGTCGATTCGAACCAGCCGCGCTCGTAACGGCGCGATTCGACGGTGAGGAAACCGTTTTTCCCGCAGCAGGCGGTATTGGTCTGCTAACACCTGCTCGGCCTGCCCGCCGAAACAATAAGGCGCACCTCCGAAAAACAAGGCACCCTGAAGCCACCACGCCCGCAAATGCGGCAATCAGCTTTTTCTTCATCGTATTTCGCAACGCTTGAATTCAAAGCGGCAAGCATAGCATCATTTACCCGCTTTTTGTCTTTTTCAGACGGCCTTTTGCCGCATGAAAAGAAAGGCGTTTCCCGCCACATGTTATCCGCTATAATAAACCACCTTCACGAAAGGAGCGACAACATGTACGACTACCAATCCGACGCCACCAAATTCCTCAACGAATACATCGAAAAACACCCCTGAAGAAGCTGAACGCCGTCTGAAAAACCGCGAGCTGCTTTTGGGATGTCGAACTCAAAGCTGAAGAACAGGCCGCCTTTAGCCGCCGCCACAGTGGCCAAAAAAGCCCTCACACCTACTACTCCTACGACGACTAAACCGCCCAGATGAGCACCCGCGCCACCGTCTTCACGCCCGAACTTTTTAGATCTACTCGCGCCGCATCGGCGAAGCCGAACCGCCCGTCTTGCAGCGTCTGCGTGGAGCGTACCGCCGGGCACCGCATGGGCAAATGGCTGTCGCGCCCGAACAGGCCGCCGTACTCTCCTGGCTCGTCCGCCTGACAGGGGCGGAAAAATACCTGAAATCGGCGTATTTACCGGCTACAGCAGCACCGCTGCGGCTCTTGCGCTGCCCGGACCACGGCCGCATCACCGCCTGCGACATCAACGCCAGCTTTACCGAACACGCGCAACAGGCGTGGCGCGAAGCGGGCGTGGCGCACAAAATCAGCTCCACCTCCAGCCCGCCCTGTTCACCCTCGACGAACTGCTGGAAAACGGCGAAGCGGAAAGCTACGACATCGCCTTTATCGATGCCGACAAACCGCCCACCCCGCAATACTACGAACGCTGTCTGCAACTGGTGCGCAAAGGCGGCATCATCGCCATAGACAACCTCCTGCTCGGCGGCCGCATCCTCGTCCGAAAACGATGCCGACGCCCCGCCGTCATTGGCTGTTTTGCAGGCATTCAACGCCTCCCTGCCCGGCGACCCGCGCGTGAACGCCATCACCCTTCCTGTCGGCGACGGGCTGACACTCCTCATCAAACAATAAGGCCGTCTGAAAAACGCCGCCGCATCCGCTGCATGACCATGAAACACCTCGCCTGCCACTTCCGTCCTGCTACTGGTTGCCTGCACCGCCGTTCCCCGGCCGCCCCTGCTGCCGCCGGAACAGCCGCAGCCGCCTTCCGCCGCAGAAAAACGTCCCCTACCCTGTCCCAGACCCGCAAAGCCAGATCGACAACATGGGCATGGAAATCGCCAAGCTCCAGAATCAAATCGACACCCTGCAAAACCCGTATCCGGCAGCTCGAACGCAACTGTCCGGCGCGTACCGCCGTAACCGTCCGCGACAATACCCGGCACAGCAGTGAAAAACCGTCCGCAGCCCTGCCGACAGCCCGCTTGAATCCGCGCGCAAACAATACCGCTAGCGGGAACTTTCGCCGCCGCCGCCAAACTGCTGCAGGCCAGCGAAAGCGGCGGCAGCGGCAGCGAACACGACCGCCAAAGCATGTACCTGCTCATGCAGAGCCACCAACGCCTCGGCAAACTGCGAATCCGTCATCAACATCGGCAACCGTTACATCTCGCGTTTCCGCAACAGCCCGAAGCCGCCGATGCCATGTTCTCCATCGGCCAATGCCAGTGGAACATGCAGCAGCGCGACGTTGCCAGAGACACTGGCGCAAGCTGATGCCTCATTTACCCTGACAGTGGGCGGCGAGTAGCCGCGAAACACGCGGACAAATATTGATGCCTCCTGAAAACGGCAGGCCGTCTGAAAATAAAACGGCGCGGATTTCCGCGCCGTTTCCGTATCAACCGTTGCATCAGCCGCCGCACACGCCGCAGCAGCCGCTTTCGGTGGTTTCGCCTTTGTTGTCGTCGATCACCGGCAGCTCGATTTCTTCTTTTCGGCTGCTGGTTTTGTTCTGCTGTCATAAGTATCTACTTTGATTTTGCTTTCTTCCTGGCTCATGATTCTGCCTTTCTTTAGGGGGCTGTAAAGGGCGTATTGTAAAGCAAAGCGGTCGTTTTTACCCACTATCGGCATCCCGTTTCGGATAGCCTGCCCTCAAACACGCCGCACGCATTGTTTTCAGACGGCCTCATCCACCTTGTGCTTTGCCGCCGCGCACGGCACAATTCCCGCTTTCTTTTCCGCCGTACCCGCCATGCCAGCCGATATTCCCGCCCCTCGCCCGCCGCCTGCAACAACAGAAACAGCAGGCCGCCGAACGCCATCTCGCCAACCGCCGCCCCAACCTCTTTTTCCAACAATACTGCCGGACAATCGACCGCTCGCTGGCCGAATTATGGCTCGTCGTTTTTCGATGACTGCCGCTTCTGCCTCGCTGGTCGTCGGTCGGCTACGGGCGGCGCGGAAGGTATCCCCATTCCGATACCGATTTGACACTGGCATCCGCCGCCCCGCCTCGATGCCGGGTGAAGAAGAGCTGATGGCCGGGCTGGTGCAAACCCTGTGGGACCTTGGCCTTGCGCCGTCCCTGAAAGCAGGCACGGCGGCGGAACTGTGCGAAAGCGCGCGCCAAGACCCGACGGCCGACACCGCCTTCTCGAGGCCCTGTTTTTATGCGGCAACGCCGGTTTGGCCGGACAATCCATCCAAACTTTAAACGCCCAACGCCACCCCGCCGCCTTTATCGAAGGCAAACTGTCGAAATGCAGCAGCGGCACGACAAACAGCAAGGCTCCGGCGCGCTGCTCGAACCGAACGTCAAAAACCTGTCCCGGCGGGCCTGCGCGACATCCACACCATGCTCTGGCTGGCCAAGGCGCAAGGCATCGATGCCGGTTTTGACGCACTCATCCGCCAACGCATCCTCACCCGCGCCGAAGCCGGCATCCTCGCCAACAGCCACCGCGAACTGGCCGCCATCCGCATCGACTCTGCAACTGGCCGCCGGACCGCGAAGAAGACCGCCTGATATTCGACCTGCAAACCCGTTTGGCGGAAAAACATCCCTGCCCGACGGCGCAGGAGGCCGTCTGAAAAGCGAAAAACTGATGCACCGCTTTTACCGCGCGGCCAAGGCGGTCAAACAGCTCAACGGCATCATCCTGCCGATGCTGAGCGGGCGCGTACACGCTCGCCGCCGCGCGTGAACGTGCCATCGACCGCCACTATTACCAAATCGGCAACCAAATCGCCGTCCGCGACAAAAACCTGTTCAGGCAACAGCCCGAACACATTTTCACTCATCATCGAACTGCTGCAGCGGCACAGCGACCTGACCGCCATCGCGCTGAAAACCCTGCGCGCCTGGTGGGGCGGCGGCGCGGAAAATCAACCGCGCCTTCTACGCAAAAACGAAGCCAACCGCCGCCGCTTTATCGGCTTTTTCCGACACGGGCGGCGGCCTGACCCGCACCATGCGCTTTTCTCAACCTCTACGGCGTACTCGGCTGCTACCTGCCCGAATGGAACAAAATCGTCGGCCTGCTGCAACACGACCTGTTCCACATCTACCCCGTGGACGACCACATCCTCACCGTCCTGCGGATCATGCGCCGCCCTGGCAATGGAACAGCACGCACGAACTGCCCTTTCGCCTCCGCCGTCATGAACGCCTTCGACAAAAATACCCGGCTCTACCTGCCGCCCTCTTCCACGACATCGCCAGCGGGCGCGGCGGCGACCATGCTGCGCAAGGCGTGGCCGACGCACGCCGCTTCGCCGCCGACCACTTCCCGCCCGGAAGAAGACGCCGAAATGTCTCTGCTGGCTGGTGGAAAACCACCCGCTGATGTCGATGACCGCGCAAAAGGAAGACATCCAAGATCTCTGACGTCGTCGCCCGCTTCTGCCGCCGCGTCGGCAACGCGGAACGCCTGTCCGCCCCTCTACTGCTCCTCACCGTCGCCGACATACGCGGCACCAACCCGAAAATCTGGAATTTCATGGAAAGCTGGCCTGCTGGAAAACCTCTTCAGACGGCTCTCCCGCCTGCTCAACGGTAACCTGACAGCCGCGCCGTTGCCGCTTTACCGGTCGCCGATCAGCCGCCGCCATCGCTGCTCTCACCACCGCCGGCATCGGCGAAAAAGAACAGCGCAAACTGTGGCAGCACTCGGCGCGGCCTATTTCGTCCACCATCAGGAAAGCGAAATCCTCTGGCACACCGCCCATCTGGTTCACCATCCTGAACAGGCCTGCGCCCGCATCCGCCCGCATCCGCCAACGGCAACATGCTGCAAGTCATGGTTTACCCTACCCAATGCCGACCGCCTGTTTGCCAACCCTCTGCCGCATTTTCAGCCGCCATAACCTCGACATCGCCGCCGCCCGCGCCTTCATCACCGCCCACGACTACGTCCTCGACACCTTCGCCGTCCGACCGCCCGAAGGCAGCACCGACGACGACCGGCAGCGGATAGAAAACGCCCCTGTCGGCGGAACTGCAAGACTTCCTGCACGGCAAAATCCGCAACGGCTCGTTTTCAGACGGCATCCGCAGCCGACGCGCCCGCCACCAGCCGATTGTGCCGGCTGTCGAAATCCGTGCCGAAGAAGAACAGCCCGGCTGGTTTACCCTGAGCCTCGATTGCGGTCAACCGCCCTCACCTGCTCGCCACATGCCGCCGAAGTGTTCAACCGCCACGGCATCAGCCTGCGCTATGCCCAAATCAGCACCACGGACGACCGCGTGAAGACAGCTTCTACTTTACAGCCCCGGCCTGGCTGACCCCAACCGCCAAGTCGCCCTGAAAAAGACCTGTCCGCCGTATTACGTCTGAAAAACACCGGTACGGCACACATGATACAAATACAAAACAATGCGGGCAAACCGACGTTTCCAACCCGCCCTACCTGATACAAAAACATGTTCCGAAAAACCACCGCCAACACAAAACTGCATAATCAAGCCTACCTGGCCTTTCGATGCGGGCGACCCTGCAAACCGCCGCCGACAAATTCGCCGAACTGGCCAAAGCGCATCCCGGACGATGCCTCAATACCGCTACATGCTCGGACTTGCCGCCAAACTACCGCATGGACTGGCATTGTCGCTGCAAGCCAACCTCGCCGCCATCGCCTTCGCCCCCGAGCTTTGACGAGGCTGCCCATTGAATGCCGCCATCGCCGCCACCGCCCCTGCACGACTGGCAGACGGCGCGGCAATCTGGGGCGGCCTGCGGCATCCCCTGCCCGAAGGCGAAGGCGAAATCGAAAACCGATTTCGGCACCGCCGTATTACGGCTGAATCCTGGGCAACGGCGGCGAGCGCGTCTATGCCCGCCGAATACGACCCCTGCCGCTCCCCGCATCATCAACGTCCCCTGCCCGAAAGCGGCTACCGCATGGGCGACATCGTGCTACACGACGGCGCATCCACCGGCAGGCGCGCCGACGGCCAAGGCGGCGAAGTCTTGTATTCAACGCATTGGAACGTTGGCGGCAGTCGCCCCGCCAAACCTACGCCGCTTTTCGTGCACAACGCCCGTCTGAAGCCGACTCGCACGCACTGTCCGGAACAATCGCCGCACACCGACACCTACGCCGAAGATTGGACAAGCAGCATCAGCTTCATCTGCTCTGCGCTGCAGCTACGGCACGCTGCACGATCACGAACATCACGCATCTGCCGAACTGGCGCATGGCAGGCCGAACGCAGCTTCGGCATCGCCGCCCGAAGTCTGGCTGACGCACAAGCACTCGCTGAACGACTGGGCGGCACAGGCAGACTACTGGGCGGTTTTGGGAAATCTTCCCGCAGGATTACCCCTGCCTCGGCATCCCGAAAGCGGCATCTGGTGGAAAAACTACGATGAAGACGACGAATAGGCATCGGCGAAACGCCACGGCATACCGCCGTCCGCTTAAACCCGAGATCCTCGAAAGCTTTTCAGACGGCCTCACAGACCGAGGCCGTCTGAAAAGACATTTAGCCGCCGAATCAAACCATGCGGGCAAACAGTCCGCACGGCTGCCGGACAACGCATAAACGGCAGGCCTAAAAATTTGCCGAAGGGAAACTCTCCGCCCTGTCCGCATAAAGGCCGACCCGCCGCAGATATCCAGCCGCATCGCGCTGTCCGCTTGCCCAAACTGCTCTAATCCCGCCGAACTACTTTCAGACGGCCTTTGTAACAATATTGAGGCCGTCTGAAAACCGAATAACGCATATCCGCTTCACATCCCATCTGATGCTATTGGGCGGGATATATACACATTTCAAACCGTGAGGCCGTCTGAAAAATCATCCTGCCCCACACAAAGATAAAACAATGAGCGATATTTCCAATTTTGAACGTCACAATGCCGTGAGCGGTTGAATTTGCCGACTACCTGCGCGGAGTGCCTCGCCGCCTGCTACAATGGCCCGGAAGCGGAAGCAGAACGATACATGGCGGCAGCGGCTGCCCCGTATAGTCTGGTGGTAAAGCTGTCTCTACCCGCAGCTCGATTTTGCTGAACGCTGGTGCTGGCGACACTTTGGCGAGTGCTCGGCGAATGCCTCCAGCGGCAATCTGAAGTATCCTCTTGCTTCGAACCGCCGCCGCATTGCCATAACGGACGCTGGCGCGCCCGCTGGCTGCGAAAACCGGTTACGATTTCGGCTATTGCGAATGGCTGTTTGCCGAGGAAGAGGCCTTCGCCGGTTTGCAGCCTTCATACCGGAAATCGGATTCGGCGGAACATTACGGCTGGAAAGAGGCCGTCTCGAAATACCGCTTTCACCCGATACGCAATCACCGCCCAGCCGCCGTTTTCAGACGGCCAAACAGCGGGAAACACGGCGTTCTATGATAAAATCCGTCGGTTTTTCCGCATCTTCCGTCATCCATTTTTAAGAAAGCCAGCCGCTGACCCGCTCAATACTTTTCTTCCTCATTATCGCCCCTGCTGTTGTTCTATCAGCGTCGTCGCATCGCGTGTTTCCTCGCGTCGCTCGGCATGCCCTCGCTGCTGGTCTTCCTCGTCGTCGGCATGTTGGCGGGCGATGAAGGTCGGCGGCATCAAATTCGACAACTTCGCCTTTTCGCCAACATGGTCGGCCAGCCGCTTTGGCCATCATCCTGCTCTGACGGCGGCCTGCGTACCAAATTCGACAGTTTCCGCTCTCGCCTCAAGCCTCGCCGCCGTTTTGGCCACTTTGGGCGTGATTGCCACCGTCGCCCTGCTCGGCATCTTCGCCACCTTTTTTCTCAACATCGACTGGAAATTGGCGTATTGATGGCCGCCATTGTCGGCTTCGACCGATGCGGCAGCGGTTTTCCACTGTTGCGCAGCAGCGGCGTGCGCCTCAATTCGCGTATTTCCGCCACCTTGGAGCTGGAGAGCGGCTGCAACGACCCGATGGCCATCCTGCTGGCCGCGCCTTTATCGGCCCTCACTGCTGAACCCGCCGAAACCGACTCCGCCCATGCTGACACTGCTGGCCACCCAGCTCGGACTGGGGACTGTTTTCCGGGTTAGTGCAGGTAAATTACTGCATCGAAAATATTGGAACGCATCAGCCTGGCCGAAGGGCTGTATGCCATTTTAATCGCCTCGGGCGGCCTGCTGGTGTTCGCCGTTACCAACCCGCTCGGCGGCAGCGGCTTTCGCGGCTTTATTTGGCAGGCGTGTTCATCGGCACTCGCGCAACAGCTCCACTGAACACGTTTTGAATGTGATGGATTGGACCTGGCCTGGGCCCAGGCATCGATGTTCCTCGTCCTCGGCCCGCTGGGTCAGCCCCGCCAGACTGATTGAAACTCGGGCCCCAAAGCCGTCGTCATCGCCGCCTTCCTCATCTTCGCCCGCCCGCCCGCGGCCGTCTGGACCCTCGCTCAAGTTTTTCAGCCACCGTCTCGCGCGAAGTCGCCTCACATCAGCTGGGCCGACTGCGCGGCGCCGTACCGATTCACCCCTGCCATCACGCCCGTGATGATGGACGTTCCCTGGCCCCTCGATGCTGTTCGACGTTGCCGCTGTCGTCATCCTCCTCACCGCTGATTCAAGTGCAACCATCCCGTTTTTCGCCCGCCTGCTGAAAGTCGATTTACCGCCCAAGCCGGAACCGCTGTCGCAACGAGAAATCTGGCTAGCCGACAACCGGCCGTATCCCCGTAATCGTTCAAAGTCGAGGCAAATCTGACGCGGAAGACAGCCACCCGTCCGCCATGACGCGCGACAGGGTTTTCAGATTTGCCGCATCGTCTTCGCCCCTGCTCCGCAACGGCGAAAAACATAGCCGTCCCGGGCCCAGCACGCAAATGAAGGCTGGCGACATCGTATGGTTCATCCTCGACGAACAACTGCGATGACTTTGCCCAGCACTTGCCGGCAACAACCATGGCGAACAAACCTCTCGGCGCATTCAACCTGAATCCGAAGCCATTGTCGGCGACCTTTGCTGAAGCCTATGGCCTGCCCGTGGACGAACACGAACGCAATCTCCGCCTGGACGAACTGTTCAGATGGCGTTTCGGCGATATGCCCGTCGCAGGCGACTCGCATCGATTTGAACGGCTTTAAAAATCACAGTGAAAGAATTAGACAAAGCCCAGATTCGCCAGCTGGGCTTGAAAAATTCCGGATTGAGGCATTGCTCATACCGTGAGTTGGCCAGAACCGGCAAGGTATCAATCAAACGGATGAAAAATATAAATTTGGGAAAAACATGAATTTGGGAAAAATCATTTATTTGAACCATTATGTTCCCCAATCAGGCAGAAATTCAACGTGAAACATTTAAACAGCCTATTTATCCATAACCATCAGCCACTGCAAAAGCCAAATTCCTCACACAACAGGATCTGTTCAATCTTGACGAAATTGCGGTTTGTAGATGTTTATGATTTCAACTTAACATCCGGAATCGCTGGGTTTACCGCAGTAAAATCCAAACCCAATCCTGCACTCAAATTTAAGATCGACCGCATCATAATTTGATGCGGTTTTCACTAGCACATACTCGGCAGCGGCAACTACTGCTACGGTAACTTCTTTGCTACTGCATCGCCGTAATGCAATTTCCACTTCGTATTCACCGATGGCTTTAAACGGCCTTCCGGCAAGCTGAACATTGGCTTTTTCTGCTTTGATGCCGCGTTTGCTAGCAATGGCTGAAGCAATGTCGGCATTGGTCACAGAACCGAACAGACGGCCATCCACGCCGGCTTTTTGAGACACAGTGATCACTTGTCCGTCCAATTTCTCTTTGCGGGCCAAAGCATCGGCAAGAATTTCAGCCTGACGGGCTTCCAATTCGGCACGGCGTGCTTCGAATTCGGCTTTATTGGCCTCTGTTGCGCGTTTTGGCTTTACCTTGTGGATGAGGAAGTTGCGGCGTACAGCCGTTTTTTCACGGTTATGACATCGCCCAAGTTGCCCAAACCACTCGATTTTTCTAACAGAATAATTTGCATGATCTACGCTCCAAAATTATTTGTGTTGGTCGGTATAAGGCAGCAACGCCAAGAAAACGGGCGCGTTTTACGGCAACAGCCAGCTGGCGTTGGTAGTGCCTTTGGTTCCGGTGATGCGGGCGGGAATGATTTTGCCGTTTTCAGTAATGAAATCTTTCAGCAAATCAACTTGTTTGTAATCCACTTTTGATTTTTCAGCCGTAAAACGGCAGAATTTTTCTACGTTTGAATGTTTGACGAGCCATGTCTGTTTAACCTTTATATTCTTGAATGTTCTGTATCCGCAGTATCGGCTTCGGATAACGCAGGCTGGCTGGTGCCAAAAACCGCTTACCTGTACGGCCCAATCCTGCCGACCTCTGCCAAACCAAAGCCTCCTTTCACTCGACTATCCTGGCCGCCATTTCAAGCTTTTGCTAGACATTTTTCACTGTTCTCATTTTGCCAAGATTCATGCTTCTAGCATTAAAATCCACTACATGGCACGCCTGCGGGCGTATAACGGATGATGCCGCATTTTTCGATACGGGCGGTAAGGGTCAGGAGTTGTCCAATTATGCTTCGGCAGTTTCTGCTGTTGTTTCAACAGGTTTTTGGACTTCTCTTTCATCATCGGAGGAAGCGTCGGTAACTGCATGTTTGGTCTGAATAGTCAGATGACGCAGTACGGCATCGTTGAAACGGAAACCGGTCTCCACTTTTCAATAACGGCCGGAGGGCTTCAATGTTCATCAGAACATACATGTGCTTTATGAATTTTGTTGGATAGGGTATGCCAACCGGCGGCGGCCCCAGTCTTCCAAAACGGTGGATTTTACCGCTGTTTTCGGTTACCAGTGCTTTGTAGCGTTCAACCATAGCGGGTACTTGCTCGCTTTGATCAGGGTGAACGATAAACACGATCCTCGTCAATGACGCATGTTATCTCCCTCACGGTTTGAAGACAGCCTGCCGCCGCGCGATTGCGGCAGACAAGGTTGCAAAAACGCGGCATTATAGCTGCCGGACGTGGTTTGGCAAGGGACTAACTGCCTATATTGCCGAACAAATCGCCTGCAAACAAATCCGCTCGCTCATCCTCGCGCGGCAATCGACCTTACATGTCCCTCATTCACCCGACAGCAACACGGCAGAATTTCACCGGGCGCGACAAACGCCAGCGGAAAATCGTCGTAGGACACCCTGCCGTCCAATATTTTTGACGCGGCAGGAACCGCAACAGCTGCTGCGGCACTGGTATTCGACCCGTGGCCGGTGCGCCCAAGCCCTCCAACAAGGTTTTCGCCCTCTTGAAGCTCGAAGGTTTTGTCGCGTGCGATGAGTGCCATATCGCTATTTGGGACAAAAGCCGCCTGAAAGTTTCAGACGGCCCCAAAGACCATGAAACCACAGAAAAAGCCGCTAAGCTCGATTACAGTCTCGAAATCGCCCAAATCGTCCGCGCTGACTCCGAACTCGATCTGACCGATTAAGTAAGAAATTTCCACTTCCTGCGGCGCGACTCCGTACGTTGTCGGACGACAGCCACGCGTTAATCCACGGAATCGGGTTTTGGGTAGCGCTTCGAATCCGGCAGGTAGACTCGACCGCCTGCATACGCAGGTTGGTGATGTATCTCGACGTATTGCGCCAGAATTTCCTTTGTTCACACCAACTCATTGAACCGTCTTTAAACAGATAGGCACGCCCATTCCTTTTTCCTGCTCCGCCGCTTTTTGAAGAGTTTGAAACATTCGTCCTGTAATTCGACGGCGATTTCCGCCATTTCAGGGTCATCGTGCACCGGCGCGCATCAGGCTGGAGCATATGCTGGGTGCTGGTCAGGTGCAGGGCTTCGTCGCGGGCAATCAGTTTGATGATTTTGGCGTTGCTCTTCCATCAACTCGCGCTCGGCAAAAAGCGAACGAACAGGCGAATGAAACGTAGAAAACGGATGGCTCTTCAAACACGTTGACGCACATCAGGCAGAGTAGAGTTTTCTTCAACTCACGCAAAGACACGGTAACGAGCTTGCCGCCGACATTGTGCGTCCCTTCGCCCAACAGGTTGTAATACTGGGTGTATCTGATTAAGTCATCGTAATAGCAGGCGATGTCTTCGGCGCGGGCGATGATGTATCTGTTCTCGTACGATGTCGTCGAACACGACCGACGGATCGTCACGATATTGGTGAATGATGTGGGTGTAGCTGCGCGAGTGGATGGTTTCGCTGAAGCCCACGCTCTCAATCCAAGTTTCAACAGCCTGCGAAATCGACACCAAGGGCAACAAGGCAACGTTCGGACTGCGACCTTGGATGGAATCGAGCATGTTTGGTATTTCAGATTGCTGATAAAATGTGTCGTGTTCGGGCAGGTTCGCGTAGTCGATACGGTCGCGCTGACACGTCGATTTCTTCCACCGCCAGAGAAAACGACAGTTGTTTTTCAATCAGTTTTCAAATACTTCGTATTTCTGCTGGTCATAACGGGCAACATTTACCGGCTGACCGAAAAACATAGGCTCTTTTAAGCGCGTCGTTTTTGGTTTTTCGAAGGTACTGTAAGACATGGTCAGGTGTTCTAGCAGGACATAGCAGAATTCTCTGTAGAATCGAGTTTTTCAGACGGCCTTCAACACTCGAGGCTCGTCTGAACGGATTAGACGATTGCGGCTTTCAAGCTACGGTCGGACGAGGTTTTTTCAACAGCCAGAAACAGCACGGCCAACACAACGCCGGTCGCGGCAAACTCCCAGCAGCGGCTGACGGCTGAAACCGAGCACCAGATAGCCGGTAAAGCTTGGGTCACCGGCAACCGCCAATGCATATGCGGCAGCTTGCGGTAACGTGATCCATATGGTTACACTGCGCACCGCGGACGACAGATGGTGGTATCCGAAATCGGCGAACAGTGGTCGCCGCATACCGCACCCTGCCATCGCAGCCGACATGCACGGCACAATTAACTCAGCATCGACTTTACCGCCATTGCAACGCAGCACGGCAGCATGATGCGAACGTACCCCCTAACTCGTAGCTGGGTGGCAAAGGCCATACGCAGCCAAGTGCAAACAAACCAGCGGCAGCAGGCCGCCGGATGTATGCCGGCAACCAGCGTAGACAGATAATCGCCGGTATGCATTTGGCCGACCACGATACTGATCAACCACGCCAAAAATCAGAATGGTGATGGCACCGAACATTGATTTCAGGCCTGCGCCACACCGCCGTGCCGTAATCACTTTTTGCGTATCGTGCCGACGGGTGCAAAGCACACCGCCAACACACCTGAACTGCCGCCGACCAGCCTAGCGACGTATTGACATCGGTTTTCAAACGCACCCAGCAGGCTGAAGGTTTCTAATCGCAGGCTGCCGGTGTAGCATGCGGAAACCGTGGCGCAACAGCACCAAAACCGGCACAATCAGGGCATAAACACGGCCTGCCTGCCTGTTTGCAGACGGCGCATGGGCATGCGCATCCTCTTTAAAGCATTGCGCTCGAAACGCCATCGAAACCGATGTCATAAGAGAACCACGCCGTAACAAACACCATCAGACAACGCAAACAGGGCGTAATAATTCATCAGGCCCATCGCGGTGAAAAATACCCATCGGCGTATATCCGTCGATATTGTACATCACCAGCAAGCCCGACAAAGTGGCGATAATCGACGCACCCCAACTTGAAACTGGCATCAGTACGCACATCGGTGCGGCGGTAGAATCGAGAATATAGGCCAGTTCGCGCGGGAAACGCGGAATTTGATCGGTAACGGGGCGCGCACCGCGCCGACGGTCAAACTATGGAAGTAGCTCGTCAATAAAGCGTAACGAATACCAAACAAGCGGTCAGCATTTTTGCACCGCGCCGCGATTTGATACGCTGTTGCGCCCACTCGGCAAAAGCCTGATTGCTGCCGGAAAGGTCAGCAACGACGCAAATACGCCGAGCAAGAGCAAAACAGCAGGATTTTCGTTTTACCCCAGTCAAACGCGCCATCGGCACATACCAACGACACCGTAATGTCTTTCAGGTGCAACAGGCCGTCAAAGCGGATTGCCGCCCGTCAGCATCAGCGCACCAACGATAATGCCTAGCGCCAACGACAACAATACGCGGTGGGTAATCACGGCCAATGCCAACGCAAGAAACGGCGGCACGACCGACCAATAGGAGTGTGTGTGGTCCAGGAGTTGTATGATGATTCCCAAAAAATTGTTAATCGGACGGCGGCGCAAACTCAGCTGCAGCAGTCGGTGGCTGGAGCTGCCGACTGTTTAGGGTGGCTGGAAAGGCCGCCATTGTATCGTTAATTGCCGCTTTATGGGTAAAGAAGAGTTATGACGGAGAACTTTTCAGACGGCCTTTACGAGCAGTAAGGCCGTCTGAAAACTCCCTCTCATCAAAATCCATAAGCTTTCGCCCGCGCAGCCGTCATCCTGAATATCGGTCTGCGTATCGTCCGCGCCGTCGCGGGTGTGTGGTAGTACAGGGTTTTGACGCCGTATCGGTAGGCGGTCAGCAGGTCTTTTGAGCATTTGTTTCATGGAAACTTTGTTACTCGAATTTGCCTCGGCCGTGGCGGTACTGCAGAAATCGCCTGATCGACGAATTTTGCATCTACGCCGGACAAGTTTCAGGTAGCCTTCGTTGCCCGGAAGCTGCCACAGGGTTTCGTAGGCGTCTTTCGTTTCAAATTCCGGCACGACTTGGTTTCAGGACTACCGTCTTTCGATGCTTTGACCGTTACCAATCCGGCGCGGCGGTTCGATGCCGCTGGTGGTGCTGGCGATTTGCGAGCTGGTTTCCGACGGCATGAGTGCGGCCTGCGTGGAGCTGGTAGCAGGTCATTTGACGATGTCGGCGCGCAGGCTTTCCCAGTCGTCCAACAGCGGTTCGCCGCATACGGCATCCAAGTCTTTTGTAGGTGTCGATGGGCAGCGCCTTGCGAATAAAACGGTTGGTTGAACAGCGGGCACGCGCCGTATTCTTTGGCAAGGTTTACCGGATGCTTTGAGCAGGTAATACTCGCATGGCTTCAAAGGTCTGGTGGGTCAGCCGAGCGCGGAACGTCGCCGTAACGGACTGCCCTTTTCGCCAGATAGTAGGCGCAGTTGATGACGCCGATGCCGAGCGTGCGGCGGTTCATGGTCGCGGTGCGGCGGCTTCCGACCGATAGTCTTGCAATCCAGCAGCATCAAGCGCGCGCACGGTCAAATCGGCAAGCTCTTCCAGCTCGTCCAAGCCGTTTAATGCGCCCAAGTTGAAGGCAGACAGGGTCACAGGGCGATTTTCGCTGTTCGTCGTTGATGTTGTCCAGCGGTTTGGTCGGCAGGGCGACTTTCCGCGCACAGGCTGGACTGGTGCAACGGGCGCGACGCGCGGGCGTCAAACGGCCAGCGTGCTGCAGTGGTCAACGTTTTTGGATGTAGATGCGTCCTGTTCCGGCGCGCTTCCTGCATCAGCGTGGAGAACAAATCGTAGCCGACAAGGTGCGTTTGCGGATGGTCGGGTCTCTGGTCTGTATTTCGTAGAGACGCTCGAATTCGTCTTGATCGGCAAAGAACGCGTATCAGGCTGGGGACTTCGTTGGGTGAGAAAAAGCGACATGTTGCTGCCCTTAATCAGGCGGGTGTAGAGCAGGCGGCGATTTGCGCATGCCGTAATCGCTGGCGGATGTGGTTGTCTTCCACGCCGCGGTTGTTTTCAACACCAACAGGCTGGCTTGATGCTGCCGCAAGGGGTAGAATAAAGCCGCGCCGCCGCGCACGCCGCCTTGCGAGCAGGATTTAACCGCCGCTTTGAAACACATTTTAAAAACGGGATGCAGCCGGTGGTGCGCTCGCCGCCGCGATTTTCGCTGCCCAAGCCGCGGACTACCGGCGTTGATACTACCCGCACGTTGGGGAAACGTATCACAATCGCGCTGGTGGTGGCGTTGATGGAGTCGGAGGCTGTCGTCGCATCTAATCAATACGCAGCTTTTGAGAATTGGCGTGGCGTGCGCACGCCGCCAATCGGGGGCTCGGCAGTGATACTGAAATGTGGAAACGGCGTCGTAAAAAGCCGTTTGACGTAATCCAAACGCGTCTTTTCCGGGCTATTTGCTGAGAGACACATCGCTACCAAAAGAGCGAAGAACTGCGTAGGTTTCGTAACATGGCGCACGCGTTTCTGCACTCGTATATTTTGCCTTCATGAGCGTTTCACGGCGGCATACGAGAAGGTCGCGTCGCGGCTGTGTCGATATAGCATCAGCTCTGCCAAACCCTTCGCGGCTAATCTTCGATGATGTGGCGGTCGTATTTGCCCGCATCGGTGAGTTTTAACAGTGGTCGAAGAGATGCGGCGGTTCGAACTCGCCGTAAGCGACTTTTCGCGCAGGTGAAAAATCGCCAGACGCAGCGGCGAGATATTGATAGTCGGGCGTATCCTGCGAAACTCGTGTCGGCAGCAGCCTTGATGATGGTTTCTGTGCATGTCGTCGGTGCGGGAGTGCCGAAAACTGGATGTGCGATTGAGCTCGACCTGCGCGATACGAGAGATGTCGCTCTTCCGCCGCCCAAGTAACGACGCGGTGGATTTTGTCTAAGTCGATATTTTCCAAACGTCCGTCGCGCTTGGTTACTTTAATCGCTTGCAGCGGCATCTCATGTTACCTTCCAACAATCGAGATACTAGATGTAGTATGGTTTATTCTCCTCAAACTACAATATATCGTATTTTCGTACACAACGACAGCTTGACAAAATGCCGGCATACGGCTTAGAGAGACCCTCCGAACGGCGTAGATTTCGCTCTAATCGACGCTGCACATGAATGCATGCCTCCGCCCTGCCTCGCCCAACCGAATACATGTTAAAAGATTTGTAATGACTGTATGATGATAGGGCATATGCAACAGCAACGTTATAAAATGATAAAACAGTATCCTTTCAGACGGCCTCAAGCTCCAGAAAATCATTGAATTCAAATATATCAGCCCACCACCTCTATTTTCTTTTTCCCCATTCCGCATCCAATCCGTCGCGCTACCGTACACAGGGAGTGTATATTAAAATACCGTCCGAAAGCCGAAACGACTACCAACCGAAATAAGGCACACGGGCAACCGCCCGCGCATTCCGCTTAAACCCATCAAACAAAGGAAAACGATTATGAAAACACTGATTCTAACCGCCGCACTGGCTTTGGCCGCCTGTTCCAGCACTTGAGGGCGTTAGGCAGACACCGCCCACAATATCAACCGCACTGAAAGAAGCTGCAAAAGAAGGCGGGACGCCGTCGACCGCGGCATTACCCATGTCGGCGAAAATTGAAAACGCCACCGAATACCATTCCGAAAGGCCGTCTGAAAAACCGACACCAGTTTTTCAGACGGCCTTTTCCAACCTCCAACCACAATACAAACCGCATATGAAATCCTTTACCAGCTTATCAGCCCTTTGTCGCCCCTCAGACCGGCGTGAATGTCGATACCGACGCCATCATCCCCAAACAATTTTTAAAATCCATCAAACGAAGCGGGCTTCGGCCCCAACGCTTTTGACGAATGGCGTTATCTCGACCACGGCGAACCGGGCATGGACAACAGCAAGCGCCCGCTCAATCCCTGATTTTCGCCGAACCAGCCGCGCTACCAAGGCGCGCATCCCTGCTCACGCGCAAAAACTGCGTGCTGCTGCGCGCGAACACGCCCTTGGGCATTGACGATCACGGTTTCCGCGCTGTCATCGCCCCCAGCCCGCCGACATCTTCTTCAACAACTGTTACAAAAACGGCCTGCCGCCCATTGTGCTGACTGAAGAACAGGTGGAGCGCTGTCGCAAGAAGTGGATACGCTACCGAGGGCTACTTCAGTTGCTACTGACTTTTGGAACAACAAACCGTTACCACACCGATGCGGCGCAACTATGCGTTCGACATCACCGAACACCGCAACACCGCCTGCTCAACGGTTTGATGAAATCGGCCTGACTTGGCAGTACGCGGACGATATCGAAAGCGTTTGAGGCGCGCCGTCAAAGCCAACCTTGGATGTTCAACATAAACCGGCAGATACGTGCGTACGACGTGGAAAACTTTAAACAGGCCTTTGTTTCGTACTGTTTTTCCTAAGTATGGCTTTTGCCCAATTGCTGCGCTGGATGCCATATTTCTCCCCGTGAATGGCGGCGGCAGGCGCAACGTCCACAAAGGTTGCAACTATTGGCACCGTCCCGAAAGCGGCAGAACCAAAATATGGGCTGTGCCGCCGACGGCGGCAGGTGGAAATGGTCACGCAAATGTAATCCTAATGATATTCTCGAACGCCAAACTCGCTGCGTTCGAATTGCCTTTCAAGCTGGTAACACTGTTCATCTTATTCGTTTTGTTGGTGGCAGTAACGCATTTTATCGTGCTTTGTATCGTGCCGACAGATTGAATTGAGATGAATATGATGAAACATTTCCACCATCCTAACCTCTTTTGCATTACGCCCTGCCAGCTGCCGCCTGGGGGATAAAGGCTGCAGACCAAGCCGTATCCCAAGTCAACATCCAATCGGTTGAAAGGCACAAACTCATACCGGCCAGAAGCCCGAATGCCTGATGCGTTTGCGGCCGAGAAAACCAGAACTGGCTACAGGGTGGACGTGCGCGTGAAAAACACGATGCCCAATGGCAGGACGGCAACCGCCGCTCCGCGTCTGTCTAATATGAAATCGACCGCAGCGGCAAATGAAAACCGATGCCGCTGCGCCCAATGGCGAATGGACGGCGAATACCGCGCCATCGATTGAATAATGCGCAGGCTGCTTCCCACTGCCAAAAAAGCAGCCTGCACTTTTACGGAAGCCTGATTGATTTGAACACGATGATGATTATCCCGCTGGTTCAGGTTTTGTATTTATGATGGTACTGTCAAACCAATATGAATATTTTGATGAAGCAGTGTCGTTCAGCCGGATAAAATATAGCAAAGGTGATACAGAGAGGCCGTCTGAGCAGTACATAACAGGTAACCTGGGATGGCGGTATCTCTGTTTTCAGACTACCGAACGGCTTTACAGATAGAATGCTTCCAACACAATTGCTTCTGCTGTCTTTTTTATGTTCCGTACGCCAGAGCAAAGATAGAGAGATGAAAACGACCATTTTACCGTTGCTGGTTCTTTCCTATTGGCAGGCTGCCAACGGACGCGTCGTTTCCGAGCGCCAACTGCATCGTCCAGTGCCGTTTCTCACCCGCCGTTCCAGGTGGCAACTGAGCAAGCCTGCTGATATCGACGACCTGTTGCAACAAATCCGCTCGGAACCCGGTAGCACTGCCTGTTTGATTTGAGTGCACAGCAGCTGAAACAGCATGGGGTACAAAAGTGTTTGATTTTGAGACCTGAACTGGAAGATCAGGGATGGATAGGCCAATGCCTTCCGCAAACGGAAACGCTCTCACATCCTCCGCCTGCCGCCCTCCAACCCGACTACAACCGCCGGCTACCCCCACACCTACACTGATGAACCATTGAAGCTGGTAACAAAACTGATGCAGAAAAAGGATTCACTTACCGCGAGCACACGCCAACGTTTTCCTACCTGCTCTGCACCGCCGGATCACACATTGCCAGATACCGATGGAAATCAATGTGGAGCTCAATCCTTTCAGTAAAAAGACGCCCATGCCTAGCGCGATTTCGATTGTCGTCGCGCACGTCCGGTCCAACCTGGATAAGAAGCCGGAATTGCCGCACCTGATGATTTTTTGCATGACATGGGCGGTATACCGAATGAAATTGTTGTCTACCGTCAGGCGCTTTTCGGTGTTTATCCCTTTTACTGGCACAATTTTGAAAAGATGTGCGGCGGGAGGTATCGGCAATGGTATGAGAAACAGAGTTGATAAGGCGGCAAACGAATCGACAGAATTGATAGGCGCCTGAGCCACCATTCCGTGTATCCCGCCGCGCGGCCTCGGCAGCTGAACTTACCGCACCTAATCCGGAACCTGCCGCGCCCGCGCCCTATTACCTGATTGTCACGACGCCGCAGGCGGCTAATACTTTGCCATCAATGCGGCGGATTGGACGGCGCACCCGGCAATGTTTTCTACCTCCTGGATACCGAATGGAAGATCATGGTACATGATTTTTGCATTGGGCATTAGAGGCGCGACCCGCAGAGTATTATGAAAACCCAGGCTGGCAAAATTGGCGCCGAAGAAATCCGCAATTTGAGTAAGGGACAGCGTTTATAATGTTCTTCCATTTTTATGTGTACTGAAGAAGGTGGGCGGGTATCAACCAAGTCAGCCGTGCAAGCCTATCCCCATTGCTGAAATATTATGCTCTCCACTAGATTTACAAAATCTATCCTAAGAATACAAGGGTTAGACGACTTTACTTTTCTTCAAATTTGCGGGAAATATAACCTGAGATATATATAAACCATTCACTCACGACTCACCACAAAAATTATCCTGGTTCTACTTTTATCAGCCTCGCCGTACATGGAATTTCAGAATTCAAGATCCTGACGGATACAGCAACTTACGCGAAAAACTGAACGCCCAAAGCCGAATCCTGACCAAAATTCCAAACGGCATCATGTTTATACCCCGAGATGGAGGGAAAGCTTCATTTAGAACACGGTTATAGATGACCTACGATTTGCGCGGGCAAAAAGTTTCTCCGATGGTTGGTGCATACTTTCATGACTGATTCCGTTAATGTTAAGTGAAAAGTATCCTGTTACACACGCTGACGGCCACCACAAAACGGTATGGGCGTGCGCATTAAATCGGAACGTTTCAACTATAAGAAAGAAAAACATCCGTTTTACACACGATCAATACGGACTTTCCCATTACATCGCGGAAAAGGTAATGTTCAAGGCACCGACGGCACAATTTCCATCCAGCCACTATCGAGAGTGCTCTTTTCCGCAACGGTGAAACACAAAATCGCTCTGAGCCCAACATGACCACCACCCGTTCGACCCATATTTTGAAAAAGGCGAGGCGCGCAGCACATAACGCAACTGAGCCACTGTTGCTCACCGCGCCAAAGGGCGACACTCCTTTTGCTCAACGACCGTCATCGAGATGGTGCCGCCTATACCGAAGTTCCCATTTGTCTCTTCCGGCAAGGGCATCTTGAAGAACGTATTGGCTTCTGCCACACCCTGAGGTTTAATTTTCAGACGGCCTTTTTATCTCTTTCTGCAAAACATGATTACGACACCATCACCAACGCCGCCCGCTACGCCGCGCTGCAACTTCGACTTTGCCGAAGCCGTCCAGCCTGCTGCAAACCTGGATTTGCGCGCCCTGCCCGACGGTCACAGTACCGTGCGCAAACCCCAATATCCGCCTCTTTGTCGCAGCGAACTGATGAGGAGTGGCCGAAGCCAAGCCCGAAGCGCATTTGAAACACATCGATATCCAAGTTCCTATCAGCGGGGAAGAAACCTACGGCTGATAGACGAGGGTCGTCTGAAAAACGGTTTGCACTACGACGAAAAAGCGCGACATCGAATTTTTCGACTGCAAACCGGAAACCTGGCTCACGCTCCAACAGGCGAATTCGCCCTCTTCTTCCCAACGACGCGCACGCCCCGCTGGTGGGCGGAGAAAAAGGCCATACGCAAAGCCGTTTTTAAAATCCGTGTTGCAGATAAGGAGCCTGAGATGTCATTTTGGAAAAACTGTTCGGCGGTAAGCCCAAACTCGCGGATTGGCGCGACTTCTGCCAATATTTCGCCCTGATGCGGCAAACCGCGAACCGGGCGTGTCGGCGGTCATCGAGTGGCGGATACGCTGCGCGATACCCTATATCGCGATTACCGCCGAGGAGAGCCCGAATCGGGCGGGCTGCACGTCGCCAACGCCTACGCGCAATACAGCCAAGATCCTGAAGGCTTCGACGGGCTGCTGGCCGCCCATCTGACCGTTATGCGGCAAATGGCATCAACAATACAGAGTCTGCCGCCATCTGAAAGCGGGCAAATCCGCATCACGCTGAAAACGCGTCCTGGCTGGACGAAATGCGGGAACTAAACGGCCCGTCAACCGAAGAATTGCCGCTTTGCGAACCGCTGGCCGGCGACATCCTGCTGGTGTACATGCTGGATTTGAGTACCGCCATGCGCTCGATGACGCAGGCCGATGCCGACAAATTGGGCTTGTCCGACCGTACCAAACTGCGTGAAACCGCATTGGACAATATCCGCCGCCTGATCAGGCAGGACGGCGTCGAAACCGACCGCGCCGAAGGGCACAGCCTGTGCCAAATCCCGCTTGACGGCTTTTACGATACCGCGCTGGTGCTGCTGGACGAAATCCTGCAGACGATGCCGTTTTGGCCGCCAACCCTGTCTTCTCCGTTCCCGCCCGCGACGCGCTTTTGCTGTGCAACCCTGCCGATGAAGAGAGCCTGTACGCGCTGGCCGATTTGACACGGCAGGCATATGGCGAATCGGCTTATACCGTATCCGACATCCTGTATCAGTATCACAAAGGCAGCATCAGCATTTTCAGAGCCATTGAACGGCGGGCAAAAGGCCGTCTGAAAATTTTCTGAGACGGCCTTCCGTTACATGAATCCGTATCAGACGGCCTGCCGTCGGAAACTCCCAACCAAACAAGGAAACCCGAAATGACCAAAACAAATCGCCATCCTGCCCGGAGACGGCATCGCCTGAAAATTACCGCCCAACCGGTGCGCGTACTCGATAAACTGATTTTCAGACGCCTGACGCACCGTTACGAATACGCCCCCTGGGCGGTGCGGGCCTCACGACCAATACGGCCACCCCCTATCCCGAATTTACGCAAAACCTGTGCCGTGCCGCCGACGCTGCTGCTCGGCGCGGGCTCGACGGGCCGCGATACGACACACTCGAACGCCCGCTGCTCCGAACGCGGCCTCTGGCCATCCGCAAGAAGACCTGGGCTTGTTTGTCAACCTGGTCCCGCCGTTTTATACAAAAGAACTTGCCGACGCCTCCACATTAAAACCCGGAAGTCGTGGCCGGATTGACATCCTCATCGTGCGCGAACCTCACCGGCGACATCTACTTCGGCGAACCGCGCGGCATCCGCACACTGGAAAAACGGCGAGCGCGAAGGCTACAACACCATGAAATACAGCGAGTCCGAAAATCCGCCGCATCGCCTATCGAAGCGGCGCAAAAAGCGCAACAAAAACTCTGCTCCGTCGATAAGGCCAACGTACTGGAAACCACCGAACTGTGGAAAGAGATTTTCACCGAAGTGGCAGAGATCACCCGGAGGTGACCCTTTCCCATATGTATGTGGACAACGCCGCCATGCAGCTCGTGCGCGCGCCCAAACAGTTTGACGTGATTGCAACCGGCAACATCTTCGGCGATACCTAAGCGACCAGGCCTCCATGCCTCACCGGCTCCATCGGCACGCTGCCCTCCGCCTCGCCTGGACGAAAGCGGCAAAGGCCCGTACGAACCGTCGCACGGTTCCGCTCCCCGACATCGCCGGGCAAAACAAAGCCAACCCGCTGGCCACCATCCTCTCGCTGGCCATGCTGCTGCGCTACAGCTCGAACGACGAAGCCTGCGCCCAACAAGTCGAAAACGCCGTGCAAAAAGTGTTGGAACAAGGCCTGCGTACCGCCGACATCATGCAGGACGGAGGCAAACTCTGTCTCCTGCTCCGAAATGGGCAGCGCAGTCGTCGCCGCACTTTAAAACCCAAAAAGAGGCCGTCTGAAAAACACCGTTTTACGCAAACCAACGCCGCATCCCCGTTTTCAGACGGCCCACAACTCCTCCTACCGACAAAGAGGCTGAACATGAACATCAAAATCCTGCTTCCCGCCTTGGCCGCCGCCTTCCTTCTGAGTGCCCGCGGCAGCGTCCCGAAACCGCAAGCAACCTGCTGACGATTGCTGAATTCGAAAGTGACAACAGCATCGTCAGCCAAATCAGCAAAGCCGACAACGGATTATCGCCTACTACGACGGCGAATTCCGAAAAAGGCTGAGCCTCGCCAAAGGCGGCTACTACCGCATGCTGCTGGGGCTGCACAGCGCCGAAGGCCAGGCCGTTGTCCAAGATTTTACTCAAGACAACGGCGCACGCCAAAGTTCCCCCCTCATCATTACCGACGATAAAAATTGAAGCTGGCCGATCCGTCTCGACATCGGCTTGAACGGCAAATGGCCTTTTACAGCCGCGAAGGCCGTCTGCAACGCATAAACCGCTATAAAAACGGCCTATGCTGTCGAAGAATGGCGATACTGACCTCAAAACCGCCTGATCAGCCACACTTCCACCACTCCATCGGGCGACAGCAGCATCCTCACCTACGGTGAAAACGGCAAGCTGCTCCACAGCCTCACATTTCAAGAAGATACCGGTTCTTCAGCGTATTATCGCCCCTGACGGCAGCCTGATATACACCATCAGCATCGACGTAAGTGAGTCAGCACGGTCATCTTGGATGCCCGCGGTCAGCCCGCTCGCAAGAATTGCAAGACGAAGCCGAACGCTTCCCTCAGGCCGCGCACTGGATGAATTGGACGAAATTGGAAAAATTGGACAATAAACCCATCCACCAATCGAGGCTGTCTGAAAAACAAAACCCCGTGAAAGAAACGCTGCCCTCCCGTTTTCAAACGGCCTGCTCACTCACCCGGAAACCTAACGACGAAAAAGCTAAACATGAACATCAAAACCCCTGCTTCCCGCCCCTTTACTGCCGCAGTTCTTCTGAGTGCCTGCGGCAGCATCGTACCGAAACCCTCAAACCGATCTGTTTACGATTGCCAACTTTGAAAGCGACAACAGCATCGTCAGCCAAATCAGCAATCCCGAGCGGCAAATTATCGCCTACTACGACAACAACTCACCGAGAGCGCCAAGCCTGCCAAAGGCGGTTACTACCGCATGCTGCTGGGGCGCACCGCCGAAGGCCGGGCCGTTATCCAAGACTTTTTACCAAGACAACGGCGCACGCCATTCTCGTCATTCCCGACGATCAAAATTGAAGCTGTCCACCCGCTCGAAATCGGGCTGAACGGCAAAATGGCCTTTTACAGCCGTAAAGGCCGTCTGCAAAAGCATAGGCCTATATGAAAACGACTAGCGTCGTCGAAGAATGGACATACGACCTCAAAGACCGTCTGATCAGCCATAACTACGGCACCCTAAAGCAGCAGCAGCCACGCCGTCTACGGAGAAAACGGCAAGCTGCTCCACCACTTCAAATATCAGCAAAATACCGGTATCGAATCCAGTTTTACCGCCCCGACGGCAGCCTCGATGTATACCTTCCGCCGCGATAAAGGCAACAGGCAAAACAACCGTCGTGACGCCCACGGCAACCCGCATCGCAAGAATTGCAAGATGAGGGCAAACGCCTCGTCGAGCCGCGTATGGACGAATTGGACAAATTGGCAGAATCGGACGAATAAACCCATCCGCCAATCGAGGCCGTCTGAAAAACCCGCCTCCGAACCGCCGCAGGATTTTCAGACGGCCTCCCTTCCTCGTCCCGCAGCATTTCTTATCATGCTGCATTTTCATATAAAATACCGGCTGCAAAGGCCGTCTGAAACCTAAGGTTGCACCAACCGATACCTTTTCAGACGGCCTTCTCCAAACACCAGCCAATCAAAGGAATACAAAAATGCCAGAATACCGCTCCAAAACCTCTACCCACGGCCGCAATATGGCGGGTGCACGCGCATTGTGGCGCGCCACCGGCGTGATGGAAACCGACTTCGGCAAGTCGACCATCGCCGTTGCCAACTCGTTCACTCAATCTCGTCTCCCCGGCCATGTCCACCTGCACAATATGGGTCAACTGGTTGCCCGCGAAATTGAAAAAGCCGGCGCCATCGCCAAAGAATTCAACACCATCGCCATCGACGACGGCATCGCCATGGGACACAGCGGCATGCTGTACTCCCTGCCCAGCCGCGATTTGATTGCCGACTCCATCGAATACATGGTCAACGCCCACTGCGCCGACGCGCTGCGTGTGCATTTCCAACTGCGCGACAAAAATCACCCCGGAATGCTGATTGCAGCCATGCGCCTGAACATCCCGACCATCTTCGTTTCCGGCGGTCCGATGGAAGCGGGCAAAGTCATCGGCGTGGCAAACATCCAGCCCGTGAACGCCGCTTGATTTGATTGACGCCATGATTGAATCGGCGAGACGACAAATATCAGCAACCAGCAAGTCGAAGAAGTCGAACAAAACGCCTGCCCGACCTGCGGCTCCTGCTCCGGCATGTCCACCGCCAACCCATGCAACTGCCTGACCGAAGCGCTCGGCCTCGTCCCTGCCCGGTAACGGTTCCTACCTCGCCACCCATGCCGTACCCTGCAAAGAATTGTTCCTCGAAGCCGGTACGCATGATTGTCGAAATCACCAAACGCTATTATAACTAAAACGACGAAACCGATTAACTGCCGCGCAGCATCGCCGCAAAAGCGTTTGAAAACGCCGCGACCATGGACATCATAGCCGGGCGGTTCACCAATACTATTTGCACCTCTTAGCTGTTGCCAGCAGAGCCGGTGTGGATTTCAGCCGACATGAGCCGCTTAAGCCGCGTCGTGCCCTGCATCTGCAAAACCGCGCCCAACAGCCACGACACTACGCCAGGCCGTGCACCGCGCGCCAGCATCTTCGCTATCCTGAAAGGAATTGGACCATGGGCAAACTGCGCCGACGTGTACACCATCCACGCGCCGACGCTGAAAGACGCGATTGAGAAATGGGACGACGACTGATCCCGAAAACACCACGCCATCGAACGCTTCAAAGGCGCGCCCGGCGCCTGCACCGCAAGGCGTTCTCGCAAAACCACATATGGAAACCCTCGACCTCCGACCGCGAAAAGGCTGTATCCGCAGCATCGGGCACGCCACTACTCGCAAGACAGCGGTTTAGCGGTCTTGTTCAGCAACATCGCCGAGCGTGGCTGCGTGGTGGCCGACGTGGACGAGGAAGCATTCTCAAATTCACCGGTAACGCCGCATGTGTTTTGTAACCAGAAACCGCAATGAGAAGGCATTTGGGCAGCAAATTGTCGCCGGCGCGACATAATCATCATCGCTACCGAGGTGAGCGGCGGTATGCGAAATCATCAAGGCTTCCACCACTGAAGTGAAGCGCAGGCTAAAACCGCAATAGCTTTGTTGACAGATGGACGCTTCTCCGGCGGCACATCAGGCCTCTCCATCGGCCACGCTTCGCCTGGAAGCGGCGAAGGCGGCGCCATCGGTTTTGGGTAGCTGAAGGCGACACGATTGAAACGACATCCCCAACCGCAGCATCAACCTGAAAGTGTCCGACGAAGAACCTCGCCGCCCGCCGTGCCGAAATGGAAGCGCGAGGCAGCGCGGAAACCGGAAAAACCGCGACCGCTACGTCTCCGCCGCCCTGCGTGCCTACGGCGCCATGGACGACTTCCGCCGACAAAGGCGCGGTACGCGAGTGTCGCAATCGAACGGTAAAACAGTGCGGGCAGTAAATTTCCAGACGGCCTACGGTATCGGAGGCCGTCTGACACCTAAAAAGGCAGCTGCCACCGCACCAAATATTCACAAAAGGTATGCACTATGTTTTATCTCATCGTTTCTAAACTCATCCTCGGCCTGCTGGCGCTGGTGTTGGTCATCAACCTGACCGGCAAGGGGCAACCTCGCCCCCGCTTCCGCCACCGACCAGGTGCAGAACTATGTGCTCGGCGGGATTGTCGGCGGCGTTATCTACAACTCCGATATTTCCGTGCCTGTGTTCATGCTGATTTTGGCGATTTGGTTTGCGGCGGTGCTGTCGCTGCGCTGGCTGAAAAAGCACAACAGCCTGGTCAAACGGCTGGTGGACGGGCGGCCCGTGATGCTGATTTCGCGTGGCAAAATCGATGTGGCGGCGGCGCGTAAAATAGGGCCTTTCGGCCAACGATTTGGCGTTCAAGCTGCGGATGCAGGGCATTTATACGGTGAAAGATGTCAAACAGGCCATCCTTGAGCAGGACGTCAGCTCATCGTAACCTCATTCGGCGAAGAAAAATCCGAAATATCCGCTGGTGACAGACGGTATTGTCCAACACACCACGCTGGAAATGATTGACAAAGACGAAGACTGGCTGCTGGCGGAATTGAAAGCGCAGGGCATTGAAGAGGTCGGCGCAGTGTTTTTGGCGGAATACGACGACGGCAAAATCTCGATAACGAAATACGAAGGCTGAAATCCCTATACGGGCGGATAAAAAGCAGCCTGCACCGCAAGATTTCAAAAATTTTCAATACACATCAATGGAGTAACAATATATTATGGGCAATATGGACATCAACCTTGACCAACTCTCTTCCCTTTCCGGCTGGCAGCGTCTGGCCGAAATCAGGTATGTCGTTTGGCACCAACCTGCTGGCCGCGCTGGCGATTTTCCTTATCGGCAAATGGATCGTTACCCGCCTCGTCATCCTGATGAAGGCCGCGCTGACCCGCGCCAAAGTGGACAGGGACGCTGGTCAGCTTCCTCGGCAACGTGGCTAATGTCGGCCTGCTTATCTTGGTTATCATCGCCGCGCTGGGCAAACTCAGCATCCCCACCACATCGGTGACCGCCTTAATCGGCGGCGCGGGATTGGCGGTTGCCCTGTCGCTGAAAGACCAACTGTCGAACTTCGCCGCCGGCGCGTTGATTATCTTGTTCCGCCCGTTCAAAGTGGGCGACTTCATCAAAGTGAACGGCTTTGAAGGCACGGTGAGCGAAATCAAAATGGTACAGACATCATTGCACACGCCGGACAACGAAGAAGTTATCCTGCCCAACAGCGTGGTGATGAGCAACAGCATCGTGAACCGCTCTTCCGACCCGCTGTGCCGCGCCCAAGTGGTGGTGGGTGTGGATTACGCCTGCGATTTGAAGGCCGCCAAAGCTGCTGTGCTGAAAGCCGCCACCGAACACCCGTTGTGCGTGCAGACGGCTGGCCGGGAAGCCGTGGCACACGTGACCAATCTGGGCGACAGCGCCATTGAAATCACACTGTGGGCATGGACGAACGAAGCCAATTTGGGCTCGTTCCGCTTCGGGCTGAACGAGCAGGTGGTGGAAAACCTGCGCGCCGCCAAAATCAACATTCCGTTCCCGCAGCGCGATGATGCATATCATCAGGGCAGCAGGGATAAGTAGCATTGCCTCGCAGCTACCGCAAAAATCTTTCAAGCCATTGCCGTTGCATCCATATCTGCCGATATAAGGCCGTCTGAAATTTTTCAGACTACTGTAGCAAAAACACCGAACACGGAAGTGTTCGGTGTTTCTTTTTAAATGGGACGGCGAGCCTAACTTCAGCACTGACTTATCAGAGTGGGCTGCTGGCTTCCGCCCCTGACCCGTGTCTCAACTCACCATGCGGGAGACCCGCCATAAGAAGCGCGGATTATAAACCGTATTGCGGCAAAAACACCAAGCAGAAATTTCCGGCACGGCATCATTCCGGCAGAAGGATTGTCTCACATTTTGTGCTTGAAATAACATTGAGTTACATTACATTACAAACCATCACAAATCCGTACTGGGCTTTCAGACGGCCTTAATAACCAAAACGACGGCAAATGCCGCAACACGGACCCAAACCATGACGACTGCCACGCAACAACGCATCCGCGAAATCCCCTACAACTACACTTCTATTCCGACCGAGAAATCGTCACAGTGACTGTTGGGCGAAAAGGTCGAGCAGACGCTGGAAGATTTGCGCGGACGGCGCAAAACGGGGCGTTCGGCGCGGATGCTGTTTGAAGTGTTGGGCGATATTTGGGCGGTGGTGCGCAATCCTTATCTGGTGGACGACCCTGTCGAACATACCACCGCCGCGAAGCCCTGGTGCGCGAAACATGCGCCACCGTTTGAACGAAATCCAAAAAGCGGCGCGACGACGACCCGCAGGTGGGCGAGCTTTGCAGGCGGCGGAAAACGCCGTGTCCGCGTTCGACGGCAGTTTCGAAAGCCACGCGCAAAAGCAGGGCGCAGATTTTGGCCAGGCTGTCCAAACATACGAAAAAACACAATATTATGTTTGACGGGCTGGCGCGGGTAACTCACGTTACCGACGCGACCGGACTGGCGCGTCGAATATCCGTTTGTCGTCGTCAATCCCGACACGGAAGCCGAAATCGCGCCGCTTGGTGCGCGCGCTGATTGAGTTGATTTGACGATTATCCCGCGCGGCGGCGGCACGGGTTATACCGGCGGCGCGCGTGCCGTTTGGATGCCATGAGCGCGGTCATCAATACGGAAAAAGCTGGACAAGCATCGCGGCGTCGAATTTGCTTCGAACTGGCAGGCTTGGACGGCAAACATCCGATTATCCGTTGCGGCGCGGGCGTGGTAACGAGGCGGTGGAAGAAACCGCGCATCAGCGGGGTTTGGTGTTCGCCGTCGATCCGACTTCCGCCGACGCGTCCTGCGTGGGCGGTAATGTGGCGATGAACGCAGGCGGTAAAAAGCCGTGCTGTGGGGGACGGCGTTGGACAACCTCGCCTACTGGCGGAGATGGTCAACCCACAGGGCGAATGGCTGCGCATCGAGCGCGTGAGCCACAATTTCGGCAAAATCCACGACGAAGAAACCGCCGTCTTTGACGTTCCACACGCTGGATTCGAGACGGCCTCAATATCGTTAAAACCGAACGCTTGGAAATTCCCAGCCACAAATTCCGCAAAGTCGGTTTGGGCAAAGACGTTACCGACAAATTCTTGAGCGGCTCTGCCCGGCGTGCAGAAAAGAAGGCACGGACGGCATCATCACCAGCGTCGCCTTCGTGTTGCACAAAAATGCCGAAATACACGCGCACCGTGTGTGGAATTTTTCGGGCACGGTTGCCACCGCCACGCCTTCTATCGTCGAAACTCACGACTTCCTGCTCGCCCACGACAGCGTGCGGCTGGCGGGTTTGAGCATTTGGACTGGCGTTACGTCCGCGCCGTCGGCTATGCCACCAAAGCGGCAGGCAAAGGACGTACCGAAAATGGTCTTGCTGGCGGATGTGGTTTCCGACGACGAAGCAGCCGTAGAGGCAGCCGCCGAACACATCTGCGAACTCGCCCGCGCCCGCGACGGCGAAGGTTTTATCGCCGTGTCGCCCGAAGCGCGCAAAACCTTTCTGGCTCGACCGTAGCCGCACCGCCGCTATCGCCAAACACACCAACGCCTTTAAAAATCAACGAAGACGTGGTGATTCCGCTGGAGCGGCTGGGCGAGTATTCGACGGTATCGAACGCATCAACATCGAGCCTTTCCATCCAAAACAAACTCACCCTGTGCGCCGCATTGGAGCAATATCTTTCGGGCAAACTCCCCATCGACAAAATGGGCACGGACCTGCCGACCGCCGAACTCTTTAGGCGAACGCGGCAAACACGCCCTCGCCCACGTTTCCGCCGTCAAAGAGCGTTGGGACTGGTTGCTCGCCCATCTGGACACGCCGCTGGCCGACTATCAAAGCCCGCTACGGCGCAGCCGTCCATGCCGCGCCTGAGGCCGAAAAGACGACGAGAGCTGTTTCACCGCTTTTCCGAGATTTCCCGCCTGCGCGTGTCCGTGAAATCCGACGTGATGAAGCCTCTGGCCGAAATTTTCAGCGGCAAAACCGACACCAAAATCATCGAAGGCTTGGGCAAAAATCCACGCCAAAAACCGTGCGCGGCAGAGTCTTCGTCGCCCTGCATATGCACGCCGGGCGACGGCAACGTCCACACCAACATCCCCGTCAATTCCGACGACTACGAAATGCTGCAAACCGCGCATCAAGGCCGTGGCGCGGATTATGAACATCGCCCGCAGCTTGAACGGCGTGATTTCGGGCGAACACGGCATCGGCATCACCAAACTCGAATTCCTGTCGGACGAAGAAATGCAGCCTTCTGGGACTACAAGGCCAAAAGTCGATCCGCACGTACCGCTTCAACCGCCACAAACTGATGAAAGGTTCCGACCTGCGCCGCGCCTACACGCCGTCGTTTGAGCTGCTCGGCTGCGGAATCGCTGATTATGGAAAAGTCCGAACTCGGGCACCATCGCCGAATCGGTGAAAGACCGCCTGCGCTGCGGCAAATGCAAACCCGTCTGCTCCACCCACGTCCCGCGCGCCAACCTGCTGTACAGCCCGCGCAACAAAATCCTCGGCGTAGGGCTTGTTGACCGAAGCCTTCCTGTACGAAGAACAAACCCGCCGCGGCGTATCGCTGAAACACTTCGACGAACTCGACGGCGTGGCCGACCACTGCACCGTGTGCCACCGCTGCGTGAAACCCTGCCCCGTCAATATCGACTTCGGCGACGTTACCGTGGCCATCCGCAACCTGTTGAGAAAGGCGGGCAAACGCCACTTCAACCCCGCCGTATCCAGCCGGACTGGCCTTTTTGAACGCCAAAGACCCGCGCGCGCCATCAACCTGATGCGCAAAGGCGTGGTTCAAGCAGGCTTTCAAAATGCAGACCATGGGCTACGATTTGGCGAAAAACTCCGTTTGGCGCAGACAGCCTGAAGAACGCGCCGAAAACCACAGTCGGCAAACCGTCCGTCAAAGAACAAGTCATCCACTTTGTGAACCGCCTCGCTGCCGCGCCATGTGCCGCTGCAAAACCGCCCGCGCTATGCTCGGCATCGAAGGCGACAAACCCATCCCCATCATCCGCAACCCCGCAACTGCCGGAAGATACCGAGGCCGTGTTCTACTTCCCCGGCTGCGGCTCGGAACGCCTGTTCTCCCAAGTCGGGCTGGCCACGCAGGCCATGCTCTGGCACGTCGGCGTGCAAACCGTGTTGCCGCCCGGGCTACCTGTGCTGCGGTTATCCCGCAAAACGCCCACGGCGATGCCGACAAAGCGGACAAAATGGTTACCGACAACCGCGTCCTGTTCCACCGCATGGCCAACACCCTGAATTATCTCGATATCAAAACCGTCGTCGTCTCCTGCGGAACCTGTTACGACGCACTGGCCGAATACCGCTTTGAAGAAATCTTCCCGGCTGCCGCATCATCGACATCCACGAATTTTTGCTGGAAAAAGGCGTGAAACTGCAAGGCATACAAGGCACGCAATACCCTGTATCACGACCCCTGCCACACGCCGATAAAGACCATGAACCCGACCAAACTGGCGGGCGAACTCTTGGGCAAAGATGTGTATTGAGCGATCGCTGCTGCGGCGAATCGGGCATGTTTCGCCACCAAACGCCCCTGACATCGCCAGCCAGGTAAAAATTCCGCAAACAGGAAGAAATCGAGAAAAAAACCTGGCGCAGCTTCCGCCCTGCCGAACAGGTGAAAAATCATCACCACCTGCCCGGCCTGTATGCAGGGTTTGAGCCGCTACGAAGAAGACAACAACATCAAAGCCGACTACATCGTCATCGAAATGGCGCGCGGCATCTTAGGCGAAACCTGGCAGGACGATTTCGTGCAAAAAGCCAAAAACGGCGGTGTGGAACAAGTGTTGCTGTAAGGCCGGAAAGTTTTCAGACGGTCTCTGAGGCCGTCTGAAAAATACCGCATCCGAAAAACATGCCGGCCAACCGCCGATAGGCGAAACCGAACCTCCCGCCGAATGTCCGCATCTTTCCGACCGATTTCGCAACAGCAATCCGCCTATCCAGCCAAACTCATAAACGTACAACAGAAACATCCCACTGCCGCCTTCCGTACCAACCCAAAAACACTGCAGTGGTGCGGCAGATTTCCTGCCAAAGCGGCAATGTGGCAAAACCTGTGTTCAAACCGAAGCACCATTCATCACCCCGGCCAAACACGATCGACCGACCTTTCAGACGGCCCCTCCGTTATAAGCAAATAAAAACCGTTCCTTCGCCGGCAGCGCAATCGACGGGACAATGTCGGCTATCCCGAAAACAATAATACCGCCGCCATGAAACCGAAATTTTGGCAAATGCCGCCGCCTGACCAAACCGCACCGGCCCGATTGCCCGAAAAATCCGCCTGCTCGACCAACGCCTCGGACAAATCGCGCAACGCTTCCCCAAGCCGTTTTCGCCTCCAGCCCGGCGGCGGAAGACATGATAGTCACCCACCGAATCGCCGCCGCCGACCTGCCGATTGCCGTCATCACCCTCGACACCGGCTGCCTCAACGCCGAAAACGCGGGCACTGATCGCACAGTCCGCCTCCGCTATCCGAACATCCGCTTCGCCGTCTTTCATCCGCAGCCTGAAGAGGCCGCACGCTTCGTTGCCGAATACGGTGCGGGCGCGATGTACGAAAGCATAGAATTGCGCAAGCAATGCTGCCACATCCGAAGAAAGTCAGCCGCTCAACTGCGCCTCGCCGCCGCCCCCGCCTGGCTGACCGCCAGCGGCGCAGCTCAATCGGTTACGCGCGCGAGACCCGCCGTTTGAGGAAACCGACCACGCCCGCGGCATCGCCAAATTCAACCCGATTTTTCGACTGGCAGGACGACGACGTTTGGGCCATGCGCAAACCGCCAACCTGCCGTTAAACGCCCTCACAACCAAGGCTACCCCAGCATAGGCTGCGAGCCCTGCACCCGTCCGGTGAAATGGGACGAAGACATCCGCGCCGGACGCTGGTGGTGGGAAAGCAAAGACAGCAAGGAATGCGGCCTGCACAAATAAAGCCGCCCGCCCTTCCGTCCGAACAGGCAAAGGCTTATCGCGCCGCCGTTTTTCCTTATCCGTTCAGACGGCCTCATCATGCCCCGCAGCCGACGACTCCTCACCCTGCTCGACCTGCTCCGCCGTCGGCACGGTCCCGTTACCGCCGAAACGCTGGCGCAGCAGTTATCGGTGAGCACCCGCACGGTATACCGCGACATTGCCCAATTATGCGCGCAAGGCGCCGACATACGCGGCGAGGCCGGGCTGGGCTTCGCATTGCATGCCACCGATTTAGCTGCCGCCGCTGATGTTCGACAAACCGGAAATCGAAGCGCTGGTATTCGAATGCGCTGGGTGGCCGCAAACGGAGACGACGGCCTCGCCGCCGACGCCAAATCTGTGCGCTAAGGAAAATCGATGCCGTGCTGCCCGGCCATTTAAAGGAACACCCTCAACACGCAGGCACTTTATCCCCGCCCGTGCCAAACCCGTCCGTTTACGCCGCAGGAAAGCGAAACGCTGTCCGCCATTCGCACTGCCCCTGCGCGGCAACCGCGCGTCCTTTCGTTCGACTATACCGATGCCCAAGGCCGCCCTACCCGCCGCAGCGTCAGACCGCTGGCTGTCGGCTATTTCCTCGAAGCCTGCCTGCTGGCGGCATGGTGCGAAAAGCGGCGGGATTTCCGCCACTTCCGTACCGACCGCATGTCAAACCTGAGCATCGGCGACACCTTCCCCTGTTCCGCGCATGGTGTTGCTGCGCGAATGGCAGCGGCAGGAAGATTTAGACTTGTCGGTATTTGAGATTTAGAAACCTATTTTCAGACGGCCTCAAAGCTCGCAACAGGCCGTCTGAAAATCTCGAAAACCGGGGCCTGTATTGATTTTTCGACCGTCAGTATCCCGTCATTCCCGCGCAGGCGGGAATCCAGGATGTGGAATTTGGGAAACTTTTTCTCTCAGCAGGTTTCCGTACGGGCAGGCCTCAATTCCCCGCCTGCATGAAATGGCGAAAAACGAGAAACATCAAAACAGGCCGTCTGAAAAGCCTGCTGACAAAAATTGACGCGTCCCTGCCTGTATCATAGGGTCTTTTCAACCCCGCAGGAGAAAAACCATGCACCGTTTCACGCCCTACACCCACCCTTATTCCCGCGGCACCAACGTAGTCTGATGCTGAAAGAATGCGGCGCGCAATACGACGTCAAACTGATTCCGTTCGGCGAAGCCATGAAATCCGCCAACTATCTGGCAGTCAATCCGATGGGCAAAGTTCCCGCACTCAAAGCAGACGACACTGTGCTGACCGAAACCGCCGCCATCATCACCTTTCGGCCGAGCAGTTTCGACAAACACCTGATTCCGGCTGCCGATCTCGTTAGCGCGCGGCGAGTTCTACCGCTGGCTGTGTTTCGCCATCCACCCTCGAATACGCCGGATTCGACAAAATCAACCGCGTGCCGGACAGCAGCAGAGCGGCGCAAAGCCACAGGCTACGGCGATTTCGACACCGCCTTCGCCACCTTGCGCGACCATCTGGCCAAACACGACTTTATCGTCGGCGACCGCTTCTCCGCACTGACGCATATTTCACCGGCCTGCTGAACCACTTTTATCCGCGTCATGCCGATGCGCGGCATACCCCTCGGTTTTCACTGCGGACGAACCGGCCCTTCTCCGCCTATATCGACCGCCACACCGCCCGCCCTGCCTTTGCCGAAACGATGGCTGGGCGCAACAGGCCGCAGCGGAATTGGAAAAATAGGCTTGAGGCCGTCTGAAAACAATTTTTCGCCACACTTATCCGATATATAGTGGATTAAATTTTAATCAGACAAGGGCGAGCCGCAGACAGTACAAATAGTACGGCAAGGGAGCCAACGCTGTACTGGTTTAAATTTAATTCACTATAAAACGGGGTTTCCAAACAGAAACCCCTGTTTCACTATATCGGCATCGCCATGAATCCGTATGCGGCGGAACTCAAAAATTTTCCGCCGCGGCCTGAAACAACGTTTTCAGACGGCCCGTCCGCATTTAAAATGGCGTTTTTCTCCGGCAGCCATCCATGACAGCACAAATCGGCATCGACTTGGGCACCACCAACAGCCTGATTGCCCAATTCACCAACGGCGAAACCCGCCTGATCCCCGAACCGGCTCGGCATTTCCTGATTCTCCGTCGTCAGCATATAGCGACGACGGGAAAATCCCTGGTCGGCCCCGCGCGCACGCGAACGCCTGCGCACCGCCCCCAGTCCACCGCCTCGGCCTTCAAACGCTTTATGGGCACGGACAAAACCTTCAAGCTCGCGCAATAAAAACCTTCCGCGCCGAAGAACTGTCTGCCCTCCGTTGCGCAGCCTGAAGGAAGACGCGGAAGCGTTTTTGGGCGAAGCGTGACGAAGCTGCGTCATCACCGTGCCGGCCTATTTCAACGCCATATCCAACGGCAGGCCACGCGCAATGCGGCGCAAACGCCGGGCTGAACGTCCTGCGCTTGCTGAACGAACCGACCGTGCCGCCGGTCTGGCCTACGGCCTGCGTGAAAAGCCCGACGACACCCGTTTCCGATTTACGACTTGGGCGGCGGCACGCTCGACGTATCCGTTTTGGACTCATTTCGACGGCGTGGTGCAAGCATCCGCCAGTGCGGGGGCGACAAACCATTTGGCGGCGAAGACTTTCAGCAGATATTGCGCCAATGCTTCCTGCGCCACACGCAAAGAACTGAGCGATGCCGAACGGCCAAACTGAGCGACAGCAGCGAACTGTGGCAGGCACTGGAAACCGCAAAACGGAAACTGGGCGAAGAAATGCAGGCCGAAATCGCGGTTAATGTCGGCGGCCGCATCGTTTCCGCCGTCATTACCCGCAACGAATTTTACGAAGCCGCCAAGCCCTTGCTGACCCGCCTCGCGCCAGCTGCTCGAACGCGCCCTGCGCGATGCCAGGCTGCACCCCGACCAAATCGACAGCATCATCCTGGTCGGCGGTGCCACACGCATGCCGCTCATCCGCCAAAACCATCGCCCAACTGTTCCGCCGCATCGCCAACGTTTCCGTCAACTGACGAAGCCATCGCGCGTGGGCGGCGGTTCAGGCGGCCTTAACCGACACGCGACGAAAGCGTGGACGATAGTCGTTTTTAACCGACGTCATGCCCTTCTCGCTCGGCATCGAAACCAGCACCGACCTGGCAACGGCGAACGCGCCTACGGCATTTTCAGCCCGATTATCGAACGCAACATGCCTGTACCTGTATCGCGCGAAGAACGCTACAGCACGGCATCGGACAACCAGACCGAAATCGAACTGCGCGTCTTGCAGGGCGAATCGGTTGCCGCGAGACAACCCTCGAACTCGGTCGCCTGACCGTCAAAATCCCCCGCGCCCCGAAGGCGAAGTGTATATCGATGTGCGCTTCAGCTACGACATCAACGGCCTGCTGATGTGGATGTCCGCAACAGCGAGCGCTCGACATCTCCGCCAACCAAACCTTCCGCCACAACAGCGTAAACCTTCCGAAGAGGAAATCCAAGCCTCGCTGAAAAACTGGCCGCACTGAAAATCCACTCCGCGCGCGACCGGCAGGAAAACATTCTACTCTGCCGGAAAAAGGCAACGCCTGCATGAAGAACACCCGGCGACCAACGGCAAATCATCGGCCACCGCATCATGATATTCGAACGCATCCTCGGAATCGCAGGACCGCCCAACCGCCGCGCGCAAAGCGAATTCTGCCGAATCAGCCACTACGACGGCGGCTGGCTGCTGTAACCGCTGCTATCGCCGACAGCAAAACAGGCCGTCGAAACCCGGCCTGTTTTACCCTCCCACCAACCGAAAGAAAGTACCGCCATGAAACTCTTTTGAAAACCGTCCCCTGTTGTTAAGCTCGGCCGTTGCCACCGCGCAAGCTCCGACGTCAATCCGCATCCGCAAAGCTTCGGCACCTGGGCACGATGCGGACGGCGGAAACTTCGTCATCAACAAAAACGGCTTTAAAGAATTTGCCCATGTATCCGCCGAATGCGGCAAAAGCAAAGGTTAGTGTATGAAAGCTTTCCGGATAAGCGGCAAAGAACTGGCCAAAAGCATCCGCGAAAGCATCGAAATCGAAGACCCGGACAATAAAGCATACGGCAGAAAGGAAATGAACGCGTGGTGCTGAAAACCATCCGCTCCAATAAAAATACCTGCGCATCGACGTGGCACTCAGCTGCAGCGACGGCGTGGAATCCTTCATCCAGCTCGATACAAAACAACGCTCCCTGCGCAGCACCACACCGCGCCCGACGAATCCGTCGCGCCAAACGGCAAAACAAACCGAAAGGCCGTCTGAAAAGACAGGAAAGCATCCGGCAGCCCGCCGTTCATTCCGGACGGCGGCTGCCCGGATGTTTTCAGACGGCCAACCAATAGCGCAACGCCGCCAACAGCAGCGACACACTACTGCAAAACCCAGGCCGCGGTTTTCGCCGCGTGCACCGCCTGCCGGTAACCGTACATCCGGCAACAGCCGCACAACCGCCAAAGCGGCCAAAGCGGCAAACAAAAAGAACTTCACATAGAGAAACATGCATCCGGCAAGAAAGGCCGTCTGAAACAGCATGAAACAAAAGCCGTTTTCGGCATTTTCTTGGGTTTGTGTGGGTGGTGGTGGTGAACAGCCGCTGCTTGTCCTGCAAAAACGGCCAGCAAACCCTCGCCGCGCTTCGATTTGATGCGAAACTCATTACGTACTCACTAACGCCGACAACCAACGCCGTATTGGTCTCGTTACGCCCTCTCCGGCGACTACCACGTCGCCGTTTTACCGCCACCACTCCCGTGACGACAAACACCGGCTGGTGGGACAGTATGGTCGGCCCCAATAAGCCGTGGACACCAACCGCTTTTTCGTGGTCGGGCTCAATAACCCAGCGCTGCGCGTGCAGCGGCCCGTTGAGCACCAACTCCGCCAAACGGACAGCCCGAATACGGCGCGGACTTTCCCGATCGTAACCGTAAAAGACTGATCAGTAGCTCGCAAGCCCCTGCTGGCCGACCGCTTTTCGGCATCACAATGGCGCACGGTGATGGCGGCAGCCTCGGGCGGCATGCAGGCACTGCAATGGGCGATCGATCTTCCCGAACGCGTGCGCCACGCGCTGGTGATTGCTTCCGCGCCCAAAGCTTGTCCACGCAAAACATCGCGTTTCAACGACGTGGCCCGCCGCCATCCTCACCGACCCCGACTTCCACGAAGGCCACTACGCCGCCGCCAACACCATCCGCCGCGCCGCGGGCTGCGCATCGCCCGCATGATGGGGCACATCACCTACCTGGCCGGAAGCAGGCCTCAGTAGGAAATTCGCTACCGCAGCCTGCACGACGGCAGACGCACATGGCTACGGCGTGGAGTTCGAAAGCGAATCCTACCCGCGCTATCAGGGGCGACAACATTTGCCGAACGCTCGATGCCAACACCCACCCGGTGATGACCAGTGCTGACTACTTCTAGTCTCGCTGCCGCCTACGGCAACGACCCGTTGCGGCACTGCGTGACAGATCCAAGCCAAATTCTGCGTTGCCAGCTTCACCACCGACTGGCGTTTCGCCCTCGCACGCTGCGCGCTGCACACAACACCTCATCAAAGCCGGGCGCGACGTACAATACATCGAGGTCGAATCCAACCACGGCTACGACGATGCCTTCCTGATGACCGACCGCATATCGCCGCCGTGGCCGCATATATGGACAACGTTTACAAGGAGCTGCAGGCATGAACGAACCGCGCGACGACTCTACGGCTGATTTACGACTGGATACCGGCGGGCAGCCGCGCACTCGACCTCGGCCAAGCTACTCGCGGCGAACCGCCGTCCGCACTGGTTCGGGAAAAACAATGCAACTCGGCTACGGCGTGGAAATCGATCACCGAAGGCGTGCTGGCTTCCATCGCCGCCGCAGCAATCAACGTCACACAGGCCGACTGGAAACAAGGCTCGCAGGATTTTCGACGACGACAGCCTGACATCATCATCTTGAGCCAAACCATACAGGCGATGGCAGAACACCGAAAACATCCTGCGCGACCTGACCCGCGCGTCGCCAAACAAGCGCGTCGTCTCCTTCCCCAATCCCCGGCTACTGGCGCAACGCCTGCAATCGCGCCTCTGGCGGCCACATGCCCGTCAGCGAGCGGCATGCCCCACCAGTGGTACAACACCCCCTAACATCCACTGGTGCACCCTGCACGACTTCGGACGCACCGTGCGCGAAAAACAACATCCGCGTCCTCGAACGCGCTGCCGCGTGACCGCCGGCAACGAATCGAAACCCTGCCCAACCTCATGGGCGGGCAGGCAGCCTGGCATCACCGCGTCGGCCAAACCGCCCCGCCGCCCCATCCATACCGGAGAGGCCGTCTGAAAGCACGGAATGCCTTTCGCAGACGGCCTCGAGATATGGCATACTGGGCACTCTCGCCCGCAAATGGCGACCGAAAACCTTCGCCGACCTCGTCGGACAGGAACACGTCGTCAAAGCCCCTGCGCAACGCCTCCTGGAAAAGGCCGCCCGCACCACGCCTACCTGCTCACCGGTCACGCGCGGCGGGCAAACCACCATCGCCCGCATCCTCGCCAAAAGCCTCAACTGCGAACACCCCAAACGAAGGCGAGCCCTGCGGCCAACGTCAATCCTGCCGCGACATCGACGCAGGCGGTCAGACCTGCTCGAAATCGACGCCGCCTCCAACACCGGCATCGACAACATCCGCGAAGCGCTCGAAAACGCCCAATACGCGCGACCGCCGGCAAATACAAAGTCTAGATCATCGACGAAGTCACATGCCTCCAAACCGCGCGTTCAACGCCATGCTCAAAACCCTGGAAGAGCCGCCCGAGCACGTCAACCATCCTCGCCACCACCGACCCGCACGTAAAGTCCCTGTCACCGTACTGCAGCCGCTGCCTGCATCAGTCCTGCGCAACATGACTCGCCCAGCAGGTACCAACACCGCACACGTCCTCGACAGCGAACAAACCTCTACGAAACCCCCTGCCCTCGCCTCTGTTTACGGGCCGCGCCGCTCGCAGGCTCCATGCGCGACGCACTCAGCCTGCTCGACCCGGGCTTATCGCCAGGTCGGGCAAAGTAACTGACAGCGACGTGCGCCAAAATGATAGGCGCGGTGGACAAACGCTACCTCTACGAACCGCTGCAGACATCGCCGGCCAAAACGGCGAGGCCTCTGATGAACCACGCGCGCGAAAGTGGCCGAACGCGCCGTCGGCCTCGACAACGCCCTGAGCGAACTCGCCCCCCGCTGCAACGCATCGCCCTGCTGCAAACCGTACCCGCCGCCGTGCCCGCCGACGACCCGAACATCCGCGCCCCTCAAACACCTCGCGGCTACAACTGGGCGGCGAACAACCAGTCTACTACCAATGCGTCCATCCACGGCAAAGCAAGACTCGGCCTCGCCCCCGACGAATACGCCGCCGCAGGTCGTCATGACCTCCCGCGCATGCTGGCCTCTCGCACCCTCATACGCCCCGCCCGCGGCACACCGGCGCGCAAACGATCGGCAGCGGGCTGGCACACGTCCGCAGCTCGCAGCAAACGCCGTCTCGAAAACCCGCTCCGCCTTCAGACGGCCTCTGACACAGCACCCGACCAAACGGCAGCCGCTACAGGCGATGACGACCACCCCGCCGTGGCAGGAATCCGCCGCAAACACGCCGCGTAAACACGCCTTCAGACGGCCTCCACCGTGCAGAAGAAAAACAGGCCGTCCGACATACACCCTGCCCGCCAGTCCGCAGCCTGGCAGTTGGGCGACAGCACGCCCTCGACGGACATCCCGCCCGCCGACGAATACGCTGCACTACGGCGACGATACATCCTCCCGCCTCCTCGCCGCAGGACGAAGGCATGGAAACAGGAGAAACCGGACATGAAGAAGTTGCGCAGCGAGGGCGAAAACGCGGACGACTTCGCGGCCCGAACTGAACGCCGCCAACCGGCACGCCGACATCAAACGCCTCGGCAAACGGCTGGGGCCGCAGCAAATGCTGAGTTGACCACATGGCCTGACGGAAGACGACACTTCCTGCCGCCAACCGCATCCTGTTCGCCCTCAACGGCAACACACAACAGCCAGACCACCACCACCAAAGAATATTTCGACAAAATCAGCCAAACGCTGGCCGATGCCCACAACTCGACCCGGCCTGAGCATCCAAAACCCAAGCCTCCGGCAGGACGGCGCGGGCTGGGAAACCCTGGGTCATGCGCCGCGCGTCCGCCTGCACACACGAAGGCTCAGCGAGGAAGCACGAGCGGCTGAAACGACCCGCCTGCCGCCGCCCGATGGCCGGACTCGAAGCAGCGGGTTGCAGCGGAAAGCCTGCAACTGGCTGACCTGAAAACTGATTTCCCGTCCGCCGCCCACCGCAGTGACAACCCTTATCTTAACCCTCAACACACAGGAGCACAAAACCATGTTTGGAAAGCAGGACTGGGCGGGCCCATGCAGCAAGCCCATGCAGAAAATATGAAAAAGCCCAAGCCGAGCTGGGCGTTACCGAAGTAAACGGCGGCGGGCAACGGCCTGGCTCAGTCAAAGCCGTCATGACCTGCAACCACGAAGCGTCAAAAGCATCGCATCAGCTCCCGACCCGATTGCGAGGCTACTGAAGACAAAGAAAATGCTGGAAGATTTGGTATTGGTTGCGGTAAACGCCGCCCACGAAGACAAAGGACTTTCACCTCGTCCACCAAGGGTTCACCACGTGTCTGCTGGCGGCTCGGCGACTCTTCAACACTTTCTCAGATGGCCTCCATGCTGCCTCGAGATAAAGTAGGCCGTCTGAAACTTTCTCAGACGGGCCTTTCCTTTAATTTAACTTCAACAAAAACAAAAACTCGATTAAATGCATATCCAACCCGTCCTGGGAAATATTGCTTACCGCCCTCTGGCATTGCAGGGATTCTGCCGACTGAAATAGAATGCACCTGTTTTTAGAGTTTAGTCTCTCAAACTCAACCCCGACCGATCATCATCAGGATTTATCAAAGGACAACCATGACCACCCCATTCGTTCAGCAAAACAGCTACACCAAAGAAGAACTCTTAGCTCTGCGGGCGCGGCGAACTTTCGGCGCGGCACGCCCAACTGCCGATGCCCAACATGCTGATGATCGACCGCATCGTCGACATCAACAGCACCGGCGGCAAATACGGCAAAGGGCGAAATCATCGCCGAATTGGACATCCACCCTGATTTGTGGTTCTTCGGCTGCCATTTCGATCGGGCGACCCGGTGATGCCCGGCTGCCTGGGCTTGGACGCCATGTGGCAATTAGTGGGCTTCTATCTGGGCTGGACGGCGCGCCGGCCGCGGCTGCGCATTGGGCTGCGCCGAAGTGAAATTCACCGGCCAGTATTGCCCGAAACACAAGAAAAATCACCTACCACATCCACATGAAACGCGTGATGAACAGCAAGCTGGTGCTGGGCATTGCCGATGCGGAAATGAGCGTGGACGGCCGCAAAGATTTACGAAGGCAAACGGCCTCGCGCGTCGGCTCTGTTCTACCAGCACAGACGACTTTCTAACCATTTCACGGGCTGCCTGAAAACGCCGGTCTTTAATTCAAAGGCCCGCTTCTAGATTTTACGCAGCCTACTTTTCCTAACGGAGTTCATCCACTATGAAACGAGTAGTCGTAACCGGCATCGGCATCGTGTCCAGCTTGGGCAACAACCGCCGCGAAGTGCTCGAATCGCTGACACAACCTGAAATCCGGCATTTTTGGACGAAAGCTACCGCGAAATGGGGCTTGCGCTCAAACGTGGCTGGGCAACATCAAAATCGACACCAAAGAACACATCGACCGCAAAATCCTGCGCTTTATGGGCGACGCGGCGGCCTATGCCTCACATCGCCATGAAAGAGCCATCGCCCAACGCCGGGCTCACTGAAGAGCAGGTTTCCAAACGTCCGCACCGGCATCGTGACCGGCAGCGGCGGCGCCTCTCCCGCCTCGCAAGTGGAAGCCGCCGACACCTCTGCGCGAAAGCGGCGTGAAGCGCATCGGCCCTCTACGGCGTAACCAAAACCATGGCCTCCACCGTAGCGCCTGCTTGGCCACCCTGTTTAAAAATCAAAGGCGTAAACTATTCCATCAGCTCCGCCTGCTCCACTTCCGCCCACTGCATCGGCCACGCCGCCGAACTGATCCAGCTTGGCAAACAAGACATCGTGTTTGCCGGCGGCGGCGAAGAAGTCTTGGCAGATGAGTTCCCTGTTCGACGCGATGGGCGCGTTATCGAGCAAATACAACGACACGCCCGACCAGGCCAGCCGCGCCTACGATGCCGACCGCGACGGCTTCTCGTGATTTCCGGCGGCGGCAGCATTTTGGTGATGGAAGAATACGAACACGCCAAAGCGCGCGGCGCGAACATCCTGTGCGAACTGACCGGCTACGGTGCCACTTCCGACGGCTACGACATGGTGCAGCCTTCCGGGCGAAGGCGCGGTGCGCTGCATGCAGATGGCACTCGCGCAGCACGGCGGCAAAGTCGACTACATCAACGCCCACGGCACTTCCACCGCCGGTGGGCGACACCAGAGAACTGTGCCATCCGCGACATTTGCCGGACAGGAAATCGCCGCTCATCAGCTCCACCAAATCCTCTCCGCCACGCCGCTCGGCGCGGCAGGTTCGAACGAAGCGATTTATCGCATTCTGATGATGCACAACGATTTCGCCTGCGCCAGCGCCACATCCGAAACTGACGAACAAGCCGAAGGCCTGCTGATTCTGCGCGAAAAACATCGCAAAGAAAGCTCAACGCCGTGATGTCCAACAGCTTCGGCTTCGGCGGCACCAATGCCACGCTGATTTTCAGCCGTGTCACGATTAACCGTTGCCCGCTTGGTTTGAATAAAAGAAAGCCCGCACGCGATGCAGGTCATTATTGAGGCCGTCTGAAAAACCGCCCGCCTGCGCGGGCAACGCTCTCAGACGGCCTCTGTCCCGCCGTTCGGCATCATTCACGAAAAATCAAACAAACTGGCTGCGCCTGTTCGCCCGTCACCCGAACGTCGGCCCTCGCCTCTCAGGTGATGTGCAGCTTTTCGCCCCTTGTTTCCAACAAGGCGGCGTCGCGCATCACCTGCCCTCGGCTGTTTTCACCACCGAAAACCGCGCGCCAAAAATATGCTGCAGCGACACGGCCCGCAACAGGTCGGCCTGTTTTTCCAGCAGTTGCACCTTATCGACATTATCCGCCGCTCGCCGCGCGCCAAATCCGCCTGCAACTGCGCCATCGTGCATCCGCCTGCCGCGTGTCCGCAAATGCCGCAGGAAGCTGGCTTTTGCTGCGCCACATTCTGCCTTTGGAAGCGGCAGATATTTGCAGCGCGGCGCAACTGACGCGACAGCGTTTCGGCTTTGCAGGCATGCGCGCGTCGAGCTGGCGCGGATGGCGGATCTGCCGCGTACAGCCAGTCGGCTTTGGCTGGCATCGTAACAACGCTGCCGCAAGGTTTCTCAGACGGCCTGCCGCCTGCCGCAGGGATTGCAGCGATTCGGCACGGTTCGGCTGACGAGTTCCGCCGCGCCTGTGGGTATCGGGCGCGCGCATCGTCGGCGGCAAAATCGGCCAACGTGAAATCAGTTTCGTGCCCCACACCGTTGACGACGGAATGCGGCAGTGACTATTGCGCGCGCAACCGGTTCTTCGTTGAACGAACCATAAGCTCGATGCTGCCCCCGCCGCGGCACATACAATCAGCACGTCGCACCCGCCCGTTCGGAGTCCGTCTGAACCGCACGGGCACCCAGTTGCGCTGTCTCGCCCCTGCACGGCGGCGGGATACACGATGACGGTATATCGGGCGCGCGCCGCTCAGGGTGGAAACCACGCAGAAAGCGGCGGCGCAAACTGGTTACCACGCCGATGCGTTCGGGCCTGTGCAGCGGGCGTTCGTTCGGAGGCAACAGCCCCTCGGCCTGCAATACGGCTCCAGCCTTCGTGGCTCTCGTAAAGCCGCCCCAAACCCTTCAGCCGCACTGGATACCGTAATCTGAAATTCGCCCCGTGCCTCATAGATGCGATGCACGACACTTCGATATGGTCGCCTCCTTCGCGGGAAACCGTTGAGCCGTGCCTTTAAACATCGCGCAGCGCACTTGGGCGAGGCTGTCTTTCAGCGAAAATAATACCGCCCTGCTGGCGGCGCGGGTCAGGTTGGAAAACCTCGCCCGCAATCCACAGCCGGCCAGATTGTCTTCCAACAGGTTTTTCGGCCAGGCGGTTGAGTTCGAAACGGATAAGGCGGCGGAGGCGAAGAGGTCGGACATGAGGAATCAGGCAAAAAGCGCGATTATAGGGAATTGATGCCTCAGGGTCGTATCAGCCGTCTGAAAACCCGCCTTTCTGCCTGAACCCATGCTTTTCAGACGGCCTCCGAACTGTCTTTTGAATGATAATTTTGTGAAATACATGACGTATTTTGTTATAATGCGACACTCTGTTTTCATATAAACCTTTTGAGAGAAAAATGTCTGAGAATATCCTGCAACAACCCGTTCAACCCCGCAAACCAGCGACAAACGCTATTGCCGCTGTTTTGGCGTTTTTCCTGGGTGGTTTTGGGCGTACATAAGTTCCACACGCGTAAACAAAGTCGGTGTGATTTACCTGCTGATTACCATTTTGGGTTCGTCCATCTTCGTCCGGTCTTACGTGTTACCCTCTCATCTTCTGCATCATCGACATCGTCAAATATCTGAAATGCACACCGAAGAATTTGAGCAAAACTTACGTCATCGGTAAAAAGAGTGGTTCTAGCCCCGCCGATCTGCTGAAAAACCAGCCCTGCCGGGGCAGTTTTTACCTGTTCCGATACTCCCATCCGCTGCATGCCGCTGACCCGCCACCTCTCACAGCTCCGCCGCACTTGCCGCCGCGTCCGCCGCCTCATGGCAACTGTGGCGGCTCAATGCCCGCCGCCCATCCACGTAAACTGCGCGGCCCGCTGCTCGGCCATGCCCTGCGCGACAACTGCCCCGTCGCCA